>JACCDP011318849.1_pt1 | contig 40789 bp, 56 predicted proteins | sample 7445841 | NCBI WGS metagenome assembly JACCDP01 (sample SAMN15323441, study PRJNA562643) | freshwater metagenome | isolation source: river surface water | place: USA:Blue River Watershed | collected 2017-08-17 | reverse complement strand
TAGATTTCATAATTAAATGTTAATACACCTTTACCATCTTTGATTACCAATTCTTCGAGAGTATCTCTATTGTTATGAGAAACATCTATCGAATCCCACAAGAGTTGTTTTAAGTCATCTTCACCATCATATTCTGGTAATATTTTGTTTATGAAATGTTTAATTACTTTATTCCCTTTGGTACATTCAACCCATCCATAAGGTCCATCATTTAAGTTGATGGTAACTCCTTCCAATTGTTCTTTAACTATTTGGAATTGTTTTGTTTTGATTGTAGTTTCCATATTACTTCTTTTTATTTTGAAAATTAGTTTTCTTTGACCACTTGTTTAAGAACTTTAACATATCATCAGTTTCAATAACGAAACTATCCATTACATTTTCATCGTAACCATCTTCTTGTAATAACGGAGAATACGAAACTTTACTTTTACCTCTTTTCATCTCAACGAACACCATTATCGGAGCAGATGGTTCACCACTCATACCATCCATAGAATGATATTCTTTTTTCATTTTAATTTTCTTAAATTTCGTGTTGTAGTTTTTTACAAAAAGGTATAAGTCCTCGTAGAAATAATTATCAACTTCATTTAAGAATCGTTTAATGTTATTCGATGGTTCATATGTAAATTCAAAGTCTGTATCAATATCATTTATACAATGATAACTTTTAATAATATCAATATCATACATAATATTGAATGATGTTGTTGTCTTTGGGAATTCGTAATAGTTTTTTTTCATAGTGGTTTATATTTAGAATACAAAGATAATGATTATACTTTTATACAACCAAAATTATTTTGTTAAAATTCTGTTAAAGAAGATTCCCGTGATCAGCGCATGCGCACAGGTGAATGTTGATGGGCAAGTGTAATACGATGCCGAGCAATATCAAACAGTGCCAACAGCGCATGGTGAATATGAAACTTCAGAGCAAAAAAAACCTCTCGGTGGGACAAACCGAGAGGAAATTCAAAATGATAAACACCCGATGTCTTTCCATCAGTCAGTCTTTTGAAAAGGATAGATGCTAATGATTTTAAATTGGAACATCTACTCTATAATACAGAGACTATATGTGCGACGTGGGCGTTGTCTTGTGGGTTTCTCTGTATTACTTATCCTTAACCTTCTTGCTCGGGAACCACCGAGTCTGCTTTTAATCCAAAAACCACAACCTAATATGTTAAACCAATTCAACTAAATCATTGAATATGGCTAATTCTCTCTTACCATATACACCGAACATCTTTGACTCTGTGTTATCATCCTTAGTCAAACTATGTGTAGTGTATTTTGTAATACCTGAAAATAAACCCCAAAGGTTATCTCCTTTACCTTGAATCTCTCCGTTTAAGTCTACATAGAATCTACTCAACTTGTTACGAGTGATTGTGGCAACTTCATCTTCGTTATTCAAATCAACATCTTTCTTAATGTTGAACAACTTCTTTGTAACTGACTCTTTAATAATAGAATCAAATGAGGTTTCACTTAATCTCTTAATAGACTCAAATACTTTCTTTTCTTCCTCCAATACATTCTCAAGACTTCTACAAATCTCATCCACACGAACTACCATGTTTTTCGTATGACGTACCTTTGATTGTAACTCTCTAAAGGCTGCGAAAAATTTGTTTTGACAACTAATAGTGATGTTACTAGGACCGAATGCTAAACTTGTACTTCCGTCGAATGAATTGATACCAGTTAAGTACCCTTCGATTTTATCGTTACCCAATCTCATGTCGTTTGACTTCAACTGAATATACACACGTGCCCCATCTTTGAATGAACCACCACTACGAATTTCCAAACCAGTTTGACCTGACACCTTATCAAGGAGTTCAACCAACTCATGATTTTGAAACGGATAATATTCATCCGAACGAACAGACAATGCTGTGTTTGTGTCGTCTCGTACAATGGCTTTGTAACCATCCAAGATGATACCACTTTCTGTTGTAATACCTTCGGTTCTAACATTCCAGTTAAGACCCGTTGCGTCTAATAATTCTGTTACTCTTGTGCTCATAATATAATGTGTTTGATTATGAAACAAAGATAAGATGGTTTTGAATATAATCCAAATTTATTTTCACTTATTTTAAATTTATTTTGTTAATGTTTTGTGAAGGTGAGATCACCTGAAGACCGGCCGAAAATATTGATGGGCAAGTGTAATACGGTGCCGAACAATATCACGAGCTGATCAGCGCATGATCACAGCGCTGAGTACCAGTCTGTGCCGAACAATAATGGATGATCTGCACCGTCACGGGTACCTGAGGAATAGACATAAAAAAACCCCAACTTTCGTTGAGGTCTTTGTTTGATTCGTATGTATTACCAACTCATTACTCCAATTCTTGTACTATCACTTCCGTTCCATTCGGTAACTACACCATTCCGATTTAAGATGTCACAGATTTGTTGACCATCTCCACTCCAAGCTAAAAAGAAAGGTTTACCTTCTTTCTTATCTTCGTTGTCTTGTTGGTGAAAGAAAACTGCTTTCTCCGACTTACCATCGGGAATAGCGTGCCATCCGCAGTTTTGACAACACATAAAATTTTGTCTTGCGAAATAACCAAACTTCCTTAATTCCTTAAAAGCTGAGTTTAATGTAGTAGACATAGTTTTATTCTTCAATGGTTAAAAAATTAATTAATTCTTCAATGAAAGGAACTGACACTCCAAGATTATCTCGTGTGTTTCCCCATTGTTCCCATTCACCATGTTTACTAATAGTGAAATGTGTTTTTGTACCATCGGATAGTTTGAACCATCCCTTTACCTCATTGGATTTACCAAAGGTTACTTTTTTTGATTTGATTTGTGTTTGTGTGTGTACCATAATGTTTTTTGTTTAGGATATAAAGTTAATAAAATTTTATTACCTACCAAATTATTTCCAACTTTTTTTGTTAAAATTTTGTGAAGGATTTTTCACAGATGCACCGTCATGCGCACAGGTGAATGTTGATGGGCACGTGCCGAACAAAATCAGGGATCTGATCTGTGCAGCTACAGTTCACAGCAAACGCAGCATAAAAAACCCCCACCATTTCTGGTGAGGGAATTCACATTATGAACAACACAAAATCTACATATCATAACAGAAGGTTCCTGCGAACCACAATAAGAAAATTCCAAACAAAACAATTAGTATCGAACCTAAGATACCTTCCCAAAATTCTCTTTTATCTTCACGATAAACTTCTCTAAATAAGTTAAACATATCTTTCATATTAATAAGAGTTTTCGTTATACGTATTACGATTGTTGTATCTATCTCTTGGGATAAATTCTCTACGAGGTCTTTCTTGTCTTTGATAAGACTGATGAATACCCTCATCGATTGTAACCTCGCTCCAATCAATCGTTGGTTTCACTCCGTTATTCATACCCCAAAGAGTTTCGAATATCGTTTCCATTGTTTCTTCTACCATAACATAGTTACCATTCATTAAGAATAACTTTGTTAATGTTCCGTTGTACGAGTTGAACGTTTCAACATTCGTTACATTGTCCCAATTAATAAGGACTTTCTTACCTTGTTTTGTTAATACTACTGAATTCATTTTGATTACATTTAAATTAAACATTAATTAATTGACAATACAAATATACGAGGTTAATTTAGAATATCCAAATATAATTTAATAAATTTTATAAAATTATGTTAAACCCGCCGCGGGAACCTTCCATCCGGGATATTGACCGGCACATGTAATACCTGCCGAACAAAATGTTCCGACGCATCTGAACCAAGATGGGTTGTGGAAATAAAAAAAGGGGTGTCTTACGACAACCCCAATTTTCACTTTACTAACCAACCAAACTCTTAATATCTCAAATTCACTTTATTACCTCTATGGTGATTGTAGATAGTTTCAATAACTTCCACATATTGTTCAACAGTTCCACAAGGTACTAACATTGTTGGTCGTAACTTCAACTTACGGATAAACTCATCAAATACAAACTCGGGTTTTGTACTGAAAATCTTAATCATCGCCCTAACGAAAATCGCTCGGTTGTAATACTTCTCAAAGTAAGGTTTAACTTGTAAGATGTTATTCGCCCACTCTCTACCAACTTTAACACTCTTTACAACATAGTTACCACTCTCAAACGTATGACGTGAAATTGTGGACTGATTGTTATTCAAGAACATTGAAATTTCAGTGTACTTAAACATTGGGAACTCCTTAACAAAGTCGTTAAACTTAATGTAGTTCTCATTACCACGAGTAACGTACTTGTGTAAGTGGTCGAATGGACTCCAATTCTTTTGTAAGGTATTCATCTCGGTCATCTCATCACTTCCCGCTCCACGTGTTACCTTGTAACGAATTGGACATTTAACCGACATCGCCGCTTTTACTCTATGTTGTCCGTCAATAACATCACCACTTCCGTTGATTGTTACTAATGAACTTGATAACCAACCTTTCTCTTTCATCTTTTGTGAAAGTCTTTTAACGTGATTGTTGTCAATCACACGATTGTCATCACGAAACTTAAAGATTGAATAATCTTTTGTTTCAAAAATTTCTCCTACTTTTTTACCTGACTGAATCTTATTCATAATCGTTTTTGTTCAGAAATCCTGTCCCCGACTTTTTGGTTGTTAATAAATGACATCACAAATATAAGACGTATATTTTTATATTCCAAATTTATTTTACTTTTTTTTTGTTAAAGTTTTGTTAATGAATTTTTCACCTGACTAGTCCAGGGCCCACAGTGAATATTGATGGGCACATGTAATACGATGCCGAACAACATTCCGAGCTGATCGGGCTGCTGATCACTCACCCTCCTGCCGAACAACATCCCACAGGATCGGCCCGGAACTGTGACTCCTCATCTGTAATACGATGCCGAACAAAAATACCCAAGGCCCCTGATGAAGACTCGTATGGGCGAAAAAAAAGGTAGAACAAATGTCCTACCCTTTTATCATTATCACCAACTTCAAACTAATAACTATACTCTTTGATTCTTTCGATTCGATTATCTATGACTTCAGTCAGTACGTCGAAATAGACTTCTTTATATTCGTTTAAGATTTTACCACTATTACTGATGATGTAAACACAATAGGTATCATCCCAACCCAATGTAATTAATACACTTCCTTTGTGGTGGTTACCACTAACCTTTAATAATAAACCTCTATCGTTGAGATTCATTCTCTTACTAACTCCCCAACTCCAATAGATGGATTTGTTGTAAGACAATACTTCCATAGTTTCAGTTAAACTGAACTCTCTTTCCAACAATGGGAAACATACTTCGAAAATAGTTTTGTTCGTCATAATGTGTGTGTTTTAATGTAAGACAAATATAATACTAATACTTTTATAAAACAAATTTATTTTGTTATGGAAATGTTAAAATCGACATGCACTGTGTCCACAGGGGAAATTTGAAGGGCACGTGCCGAACAAAATCGAACTGGATCAGCGCGCATGTTCCCGTTGTTCCTCTTGTCCTCAAAACAAAAAACCCCCGAACTAAAAGTCCGAGGGTTTCAACAAATAAAAACAAAAATTGAACGACAACTAAAATCTTTGTGGTCGTGGTGTTTTTTTGAACATACCCACGATACCTTGTTTAATTACCATAAAGATAATAGACAAAAATGACGAGAAGAATAGAACTACACAAATAGTCCAAAAGATGAAAATTGCTTTTACCCAAGGTTCCATTGAGTTAAAGATGTCGGTGTAAAGAGTGATTAAACTTTCCATGATTAATGTGTTTTTGTGTTTGTGAATTAATGATATACAAATATAACATTTTTTCTTTTATACCACCAAAAATATTTAATTTTTTTTTGTTAAAATTTTGTGAAAGAAATAAACTGCGCCGAACAACATTTTGGATTACGGATACAGACATCTGTGGGTGGGAGTATCCAAATAAAAAACCCCTCGTAGAAACGAAGGGTCTAAACCATATAGTTTATGATACATATCTTACTTGGTGGGGAGTTCTTTACCAATTCCCCATTCCAAAATTTTATTCAGTAAGGGTAGAACTTTATCCCCAATCATTCCCTCAATCGTTTCTCTCTCTTTCTCGGTATATTCCATACCATTGGTGTAGAGTTTATCCATAATCATATCCACAAATTCATTGGTGGACATATCCTCAATCAAATTGGTAAGTTTATCAACGATTACATCGTCAATCACTTTTTGTACATCTCCGACTAATACTTTTTTCATTGGTTAAATGTTTTGTTGTTAATAATGTAAGACAAATATATAACGATATAATCGTTCCAACAAATTTATTTTGTTAAACCATTGTTAAAACCTGAAGGTGAACCCGTCGGGAACGAAATTTGATGGGCATCATGTAAGACAGAACTACACCAATGTAAGACGGGTGCCGAACAACATTCCTCTTGAACCCTGACTCAAGTTGGTCTTGGGGTTTTGCCCTTCAACATTCCCCGATGGACGAACCCCAAAAATTCTTGGACAAAAAAAAACCACCCCTTTCGGAGTGGTCTTTGTTTAGTGGGGGGACTAAACCTAATCAATGATGTAGTGTGTACCACCCAAACTGATTTCTTTGATGTTCTCAATTTTCGGAGTGATTACTTTTACTTTTCTTTCTTGTTCTTGTTTTTGACTTTCGTAAACTTTGGTCATATAACTTTCGAACATAATTTTCTCGATTGAGTTACCCTCGTAGATGTACTCGTTTGTCGGTTTGATTTCATCAAATCTTTCCAACATTACATAGTGGGTTGATTGTGTTTTGTCATCAACTAATACACATTTAGAAATATGTGTTTTTCCACTTGGTTTCTCAACTACAAAGGTATTCTCTAAACCCTCGTTTCCGTAGTTTGTTCCTACTCTTGTTTCGTAGTCATTACCGATAAGAAAGTTACACTTACTTCTCTTAATAACCTTATCGTAATAAGGGTTATTAGTTTTGTTCATTCTTACCTTTGTTTCCATTACTACATTTACAAAGGTTGATTTCTCAACTGACATTAACAAAGTGATTAACTCGTTTCGTGTGATGTTTGATGTTGTTTTCATTTTTTGTGTTTGTGTGTTTGTGAATTAATGATACACAAATATAATACTTCCCACAATATAAACCTATTTTATTTATACTTTTTTTTATTTTTTTTTTCTTTTAACATACCATTAACAAGACAGATGTGGGGACATGATCCGGTTCGAATGTTGAGGGGCACCATACCCCCTATACACCACCCCCCATATAGAGTACCCCCTCCCCCCTCCCCCTATCCCCCCTTATATACCCCCTCTTTCCACCTCTCCAAAAGGGGGGCAATGCCGTAACAGAAATTTTTCCGGAAAAAAATCGGTAAAAATCGAAAGACCCCTAAAAGTGGTTTAAAAATTTTCCAGAAATTTTCGGGAAATTTAGGACGTTATCCTATAACGGGGGAGTATTATATTTATATAAAAACAAAATACTATGGAAGAATTAATCGGAGTTATTAAATTATTCGGTGGGAACTTTGCCCCACAAGGATTCATGGAATGTAATGGACAATTACTACCAGTAAACCAATATCAAGCACTATATTCAATACTTGGTAACACATATGGTGGTGATATTCGAGCAATGACGTTTGGTTTACCTAAATTAACTCCTCCCAACGAGACTATGAAATATATTATGTGTGTGGAAGGTATATATCCTCCAAGACCTTAATACTATGACAAAAGACGACGTACTCTATAACGTTCATCTATGTGACGTTGTATACAAAGACCAAAAAGATATTGACTTCAACAGTCTCGGATTAAAATCCGTTAAGTGGATTGACGATAAGAAATCAGATACTCAAGCATTTGTTGCCAAGAAAGGGAAGTCACTCTATGTGGTCTTCAGAGGAACGTCATCCAAGAAGGATGCTCAGAACGATGTATCTATTGACAAAGTTCCCTTCATCAACGAAGGAGATAAAGTACATATAGGTTTTAAATCTTCTTGGGATGCTGTAAAGGACATCGTCCTTAAAACCATTGACAAGATGAGTGGGTACGATAAGATTGTTGTGTGTGGTCATAGTCTTGGAGCCGCAGTTGCCACTCTATGTGCATATAACGTATCTCATGTCTATAATGTACCAATTGAATGTTGTACTATAGGAAGTCCAAGGGTTGGTAATAAGACCTTTAAGAACAACTATGATAACAAGAAGATTAAAACCCTTAGAATCGTCCATAATAACGACGTGGTGACACATTCTCCGTTTATTGGATACTATCATGTCAATCACATGTTACGAATCGACAGTGACGGTAATATTAAGAAGTTTATGATTGACTGGGAACGTGCATGGAATTATCTGAAGTCTATGGTAACCGGTAAGAACATTAAAGACCATATGACGGATGGTTATATCAGTTCGTTGAAGAAGTGGTACGATAAACAACCTTAGACATTTATTTCACATAATACAAACCCTCCTAACGGAGGGTTTTTTGTTTGTGTATTTATTGGTATGAAGAAAGTCTTAGGAATATGTGGGGATAGTTTTATGGCATCAGATCTACCAAATAAAGAGAGAAGTGCTTATGGGAAACATTTTAGTGAGATATTAGGTAAGATGTTAGATTGTGACGTTGTTACATACGCAAGAAGTGGTTGTAGTAATTTCACAATACGTCTACAGATGGATGAGATTATTAAACACAATCCACACCACGTTATTATCGGGACTACAACTCCTGATAGATTCGAAGTACCTATCAACGATATAACCGTTAGTCATCCTTGGGACAAGTGGTCCAATTCAACATTCAAACCTGCTAATGGATTATATAACGTACATTATAGTTCTTTTGAGAATCAGTCCGTTAATCATAAAGGTTTTAGTAAGATAACTCCAACTGTATACAGTCAGTCTCTAACAGGTGCTATTGGGACCGATGAGGAGAAGATATGGATAACCCCAAAAGACACTCTCAGTAAGGAGATGACACAGACTATTAGGGATTATTTTCAATACATGTATGATATGGAACTCAAACGTCTCCAAGATACCTTGATTATTTCCGAAGGAATCTATAAGTTTATCTCGATGAATATCGACTTTAGTCTTATAACCCCCCAAATTGACGGGAATTATTTTTCCCACTGTAAGGATAACATTATTGAGAACGGTCATATATTGAACCCCTGGACACACTACGAACTAGATAAAACCTCCAAGAACTCATTTCACGTCTCCGACCAACGGTCGGTGATACTGGCTGAGTTATGGTACGAGAAACTAAAAGATAAATTTATATAGAATGGCAATACAACATTTCATTTCACTTGGTACCTTATGTCACCCTGCCAGAATGTTACAACGTATTCACGTTAAAAACGTGTCATATCCCTTCGATTGGATGTTCACAGATGAGAACGTGATAATCGACATCCTTAATGATGACTTTAATAAGTTTATGGATAAGTCATACTACGGCGATGTCAAAAATAAGTTCAGTGAAAGAACATGTGGACATTCCCTATATCACGAGGATTTCTTCTTCCACAAGAACCCCAGAAACGAGGATGACTATTTGTATTACCAGAGATGTATTAATCGATTTAAGGGTATGTTATGTGATCCTGGTGAGAAGTTATTCATTATGATGTATTCCCCTGGTTCGACCAAACATCCCACAGATGTTTATAAGTTGTTTAATGAGGAATACCATACCGAAACCATATTGAATAACCTTAGACTTCGTGGTGAGAATCTTAATAATACCCTGATGAAATTTACAAACAATTACAAACTATTGATTGTGATGAATTTTGGGAACAATGAGAAACAATCTTTTCAGATGGTTCATCACGGTAATATTCATTATTTGACCCTGAATACATTGAGTGAGTCCACGGGGGTAACATTTAAGGACAATGCGGACAATCTATACTTCTCGGGGATAATGTGTGAACACTATTTAAAATAAATGTCGGGCGCCGGAACCTTTTCCGGAACCGGGGTTGAAATTTTGGTATATTTATATGGGTATGAAATTTTATGACATTTTAAAAAAGACCGATGTTGAAAAGAAACCATCTATAAAAGGGACATATTCATGTGTTCTTATCGGTGGATTAGACAATAGACCTGGCGATAAATCTTTATCATGGCAGGTGGACCAATTGCATAATGCTACAGGTTACGATAATATAAAAGGATTCCGTTATACCGTTGACAGTTCCACATTGGTTGAATTCTTTAACCAAAACCCTAAGATTCCTGTATTCTTATTTAGTAAGGGTTGTGAGAAAGTTAATGAGGTTTTAAAATGTAATGTTAATAGAAATAAGATTTATGTGATTGAACCATGGTGTGGTTCATCTAGCAGTATGAGTTTCTTTAATAGTGTAGCATCTAAAATACCATCAAACCATATATTCGTTGGCGGTAATACCAGTAGAGGTGGAGGAATTAATGGTGCCGTATCATCTAAAGCAAAATCACATTGGGATGCTATTGCTAGTGTTGGTCAAATGTTTGGTAATGTATTGAAGGGACCTATGAGGGAACAAATTATCGGTAAAATCGTTAATAAAGTTAAATCTTTTTTTGACGCTGGTGATGTAACGAGTAGTTATAAACCATTTAATATGTCAAATTTAAGATCTGAAATTGTTAAACAAAATATAAAATACCCCAATATCGTATTGGCACAAGCAATATTGGAAAGTGGGGCACAGTTTAATAGTCATGTATTTTTAGATAATCATAACTTATTTGGTATGAAAAAACCAAGCGTTAGAAAAACATTGGCAACTGGTGAAAATAGAGGTCATGCCACATTTAACAATTGGATTGATTCGGTGAAAGATTATAAAATGTTCCAAGACCAAAATGGATATAGTAACTTATCTGTTAATGATTATATGAAGAAATTGGATAGTGATTATTGTCCAGGTTGTGGTTATTCTAAAAAAATAAAACAAATAATGTCTGATATTAAAAGAAAAGGATTAACAATTTAAATTATGGGAACAGCAGCAAAAAAACCACGTGCCAAAAGGAGTGTACGTTCTGGTAGAAAAAAAATGGAAATATTCCAAAAGAATCAAGAAATAATTAATCGTTTAATTAAAGAATTAAAGAAGTAATGAAACAAACTCTTAACGAAGAAATCAGTAGAATTAAGTCAATGATGAATCTTAATGAAGATGAATCACAAAAAATGGCCATATTACAACAAGTGACCCAAGAATTTAATGAGAAGGCTGAAGAAGATTTAACACCCGAAGAACTTCAAGAAGTTGCGTGTGTTGATGTTGACACAATTGAGGCACCTCAAGAAGCTAGTAATGAACAAAAACAAAAATTAGAAGAGTTCAAAGCTAAAGTAAAAACATCATCAATTGTGGAATTAAAACAAGTTAAGAGACAATTAAAGGAATTAAAGAGACAATCGAAACAACAACAGAATGAACAAGCATCTATGGTTACATTATTAGGTGTTACAATGCCCCATGGATTCGCACTCGTAATCGGGGGTATTATGTTGATTATGGTATTAAACATACTACTTAGTTTATTTAATATTCATCTTATTAAGACTGTAACTTATTGGTGTACTGGTAGAAAATCAACAGGTTTTGGTTTGGGTTTTGGAAGAGACTAAAGATACCCAGGGTTTGAAGACCCTGCTTAGGACCGGGACTAGTTACTAATCCCGTAAGGATGTGAATTCGCTACTCACATCCTTTTTTATTTAAAGTGATATTTATATATAAATTAACATTACCAAATACTTTACTAATTAACAAAAGTTGAGTATTTATATAAAGAAATAATCTAAAAAAACATGACAGTAACATTCACATTAAGTTCGTTATACACAGGATCAACATATGTTGCGGGTCCTTTTGATATTTTTGCGATTACCAATACAGGGGCATCGACTCAAGTAGGTACGGGAATCACAAAAGCAGAATTAGCGACGGGACATACCATTTCAGGTATTAGTGATGCCACAACAGGTGGTACAATTAACAGTACAGGAACATGTACTAACAGTTATCCTTGGTACGTTGATACCCCTGAACCAACACCTAACCCAACAGCAACAGAAACTGGAGCAGCATTAACATCGATGCAAGCACAAGGTCCATACCAAGACTGTAATAACGCGTGTTCAGCTTACAATAATTTACAATCATATACAACATTCTATATAACAGAAGACAATTTAAATAATCTAACATCGTTACAGGGTACAATGTATACACAAAATGTTGCTTCACCTTCGTTTGAGGCAAGTGCTGGATGGTATTACCACTCTTCAGGATACATGTTCCAAATAGGATTAAATGGTGTGGCGGATTCAACAATGAATCAATGTAACGTAGATAACACTTGTGGTGGTGGTGTAATAGTGTAATAAATTAAATAAAAAATTAAAAAAAATAGAAAATGGAACAACAAATCACAGATAGTTTAGGTCATATCATCACTTTAAAGTATGACGCCGATACAGATTTAGTAACGGTTAATGATAGTTCAGTAGACGCATTATTTCATGAAATTTACAGATGTAATGGTACTGAAGAAGAAATTGTATGTATTGATGGGATGGCACCAGGTTGGGATGATTGGTCCGACACGGAGGCAAGATGGGAAGTTGCTCAATTTTTCTGGAATAATAAAGTAAGTAAAGAAACTTCAGAAGATCCACGTTAATCGTGGATTTTTTGTTTATCTTTAATCTTAATATTTATTATTATGAAAATAATTATAACAGAAACCCAAAGTAAAATGATAATCGAAGCCTCATTCATGGGTAAACATGAAGGTGACTCGATAAGAGTTGGTAGTTTCAGTAGAAGAAAGATGCCAAGACCCGTACAACAAAATGTACTAAGAGCAATATCTACAAAAGTGGAAGGTAATGCCACATCATCAAAATTAAGAGACGGTGTTTATGACGACATCGAAATAACGTTATTTGGTCAACTTTTAGCATTCCTCAGGGGAGATTGGTAATATGAAACTTACAAATCTTTTTGAATCGTTGGATGATAATGAAAATCTACGAATTCAAAGTAAAACACAAAATTTTATTTTTTCAACAAGAAGAGGGTTAAATTGTCGTGGAGAATTTCAATGGCCGAGTAAACATACAAGTGATGATTTAATAATTCTTAAATCGGTGGTTGAATTGACTGACGGGATTATACCAAGTGACATATATAGTCAAGTCATTTTGGGTGCTTTCGATTTTATTAAAACTCTTGGGTTAGAATTTTCCGACATTAGTGATTTAGAGATTAGAATGGGGTCGTTATTTGTAAGATACATGGGTCTTGAAGTTAGGATGAGTGATTTATTATTACAAACCGAAAAAATTCATTACAATAAACGATTGAAGTTGGATAGTCTAATGAATACTGAAACTGAGGATGTTTATGGTACTGAAATTTTAAGAAACTTTCCTCGTTTTAGTGAAGACTTAGAGGGTAAAATCGAACACTTAAGAGACAAGGCTAAGAATTTTTATAGAACAATTAAAAAAGGTAAAGTGGGTGATTTTACATACGAATTACCTGATAACCCTAAAATTGAGGTTAAATTATCGATGGATGACGTTAGAAAAGAATCGACCATAATTTCCCCAAAATTAAATCTCTACGTTTACGTTGATAAGGATAAAGTGAACATCATAAATAAACCCGAAGACATCGATGATACATCATTAAACATCAATTTTTATCATCAATTAGGTTTATTATTTGGAAAATTTAAAATCATATTAATTATTTCCGAATAATCGAATATTTATATAAAAATATAAAACAATGGGAAAAAAGATAAAAATAAGTGAATCTCAATTAAAAAAGATAGTTGGCGATTTAATATCTGAACAAACTACTACATCAACAATTAACGCTGCTGGCGGAACTCAAAATCCAAACGTAAGCCCTTTAAGAGGTAAAACTGTTAAATTATATAAGGACATGAATAACCAAGTTCAAGAGAACATGGCCATGATTCTTAAAATAAGAAACGTTTATCAAGAAAAGGGTTTAATCAAAATATCAGTTTATACTAAAATCAACGAACCTAACATGTTTTTAGAACATGATTGTGGTAAAGATGGTTTTAATTTAAATAACAGTTCATGGTGGAGAAAGGATCAAACAGTATTCTGTGAATCTTTCCAAAAAGTAATTAGAGATACGTATTGTGCGAATGATGGAAACGAACCTACCCCAACTGCGGATTTCCAAGAAATGGACCAACAAAACGCTGATTTTCAAGAAACATCCCATCAAAGTTTAGCTGAGAATACATTAAGAGATACTTTTAAAAGATTAATTAAATAAACAAAAAACCCCTTAAATAAGGGGTTTTTTTATTTCTATAGGTTTCAGGTTATCGTAATTTAAAATATTCTCATAAATGATGTCAGCGATTAATTTATGACCCTTTAATGTTGGGTGCTGACATTTTGAAATCCACCCATGTTCACTAACAGTCTCAATATTAAAATTTCTAAATCCGTAATTCTTAATTAAATCATCTCGATTTTCCAAATGAAGTAACATTCCGATGACTGTCTCATAACCCATTGGTTTTATTTGTTTATGCCATGGTATTCTATCTACGAGTTTTGTTGCTATTTTAATGTTATTTTCATATGGTTTTTCGCCGTGTAATGTTTTGATAAAATAATCTCGATTGATTTCGGGTGTAAAGGCATTGATGAATAGTAATTTTGCTCCGTACAATTCACACCAATTAATTAAATCAAAAAAATTCAAAAGAGTTTCTGAAACAAATAATCTTTCGGTGGCAATACTCTCATCATCTTTGTTTTTTAATGATGAATAACCAGGTCTCTTAGGGTCCCCTGATACTGGCCAATGAGTGTCGAAATGATAATATGAATCAGAAAAATCACTAGGGGTGTCAAATCTTTCCATTGCTGACGGCATAAAAATTACATACTTCTCTTCGAATTCTTCCAATTCCATAAGAGGGTTTAGGTAAAGTTCTCTAACGGCAAAACGATTGCCCTTACCAGCCATACCCAAATTTAAAGGTATGTAATCCGTCATGTGGTACTTACAAAGCTGATTTACCCAAGATCCTTCACTTGCTTCAAGTTGTGCTTTAGCACTAACTCTCATTTTTTCAACATCCCAATCATTTTCGGCCCATGTTTCGAAACTTTCGGTTCCTGTTCCATAAGTAAAACTATCACCAATCCCAATTATTAATTTCGAATCCTTATTAATTTTAAGGTCTCCGTGTATGTAATTCCATTTATGCATCTAAGTATTTTTTATAGTCTAATAAACCTCTTTCTAAATTATATTGTGGGTCCCAACCAAACATCCAATTAGCTGGACTACTTTTAGTATAAAATTGGTACCCTTTAGGAATGTCCTCTTCATTGTGATATGTATATTCAATTCCTAAAATATCTAAAACATCTTCAAATGTTCTAGCGTCACCACAACCCACGTCATACCATTGTCCCCTGTTTTCTTCATAATTATTCATAGCAAATAAATTCGCACTTACCACATCTTTAACATAAACAAAGTCTCTCTTTGGTTTATTTGGGAATAATTTGATTTCCTGACCTCCTTTTTGTTTTTCTAACATTTGATACGCAACGGATGCCATCCTTCCTTTATGGTCTTCTAATGGACCATAAACGTTAAAATAACGTAAAGCCACACCACCACATTTAGTTACATATTGTTCAGCTACGTATTTGCTCCACCCATAAAGATTTGATGGGTATTCATTATTTGTCCCGTAATTTGCTGCTGATGATGAATAGATAAATTTCTTTTCCAATAATTGACACCATTCAGCAACTCTTCGAGTGAATTCGAAGTTACGTGTCATCATATAATTCACGTTGGTTTCTAAAGTATCAGAACAGGCACCAACATGAAAAACAACATCAGGTTCAAATATGTTTAATTTGAAATAGATTTCATCGTACCAATTTTCTAAATCAAAAATGTCTTCATTAATTTCTAATATTTCATTTCCGTCTTTAAGTTCATTGAGGAGATTTGCCCCAATAAATCCATTTGTTCCTGTTATTACTATTTTCATGGTGTTGTTACTCCTCTTTTTGAAACGACGATTGACGCCATTTTATTTGCAAATATAATTGATTCAGATACGTCGTGTGTCTCCAAATATTTTAATGTGAATGATGCTGTAAATGTATCTCCAGCACCACTCACGTCAATAGTTTCTTTAGGGTCAGGTGATGGATATACCACACCCTTGTGTTTAGCACCCTTAGAACCTAATGTTATAATAATCTTATCCAACCAATGGTCATTTATAGTATGATTGTTGAATTCACTTTCATTTAATTTAACAAAATCAAAACATGATAGTGATAACATACCGATTAATTTCTTAGTGTCGGTAACTGAAAACTTTGAATAATAACAAATTTCATTTACCACTTTTTCACTTAAGAAACCTTTATGGTAGTCACTCACAATTACCGCGTCTGAATCTGTAATAGTTCTAATTACTTCTTCCGTCAATTCAAGTTCATCAATGTCATTCTCAACATCAACTCGAATAAACATATGATTCGATTTATCATCTACATATCGAGTTTTTGTTATTGGCGTTTTTTGATGTATAAAATTGATGGTGATATTCTCATCTAATGCTTTTAAGTTCTCAACCACGTTACCAGCCATTCCTTGATTTCTTTCCGTATGTGTTGGATTGAATACTGGAACGGGTGCTTCAGGACTTAATCTTTTAGTTTCACCATAAATGAAAACATCTTCACACAACTCACCTATTACTGTTATCACCATAATTTAAAATTTTACTAGAAGAGTACCCATCAATCTTTTCAAAAAATTCAATATGTGGAACATGTTCTAATCCTATTATTTGTTTATATCTATATTCACCACCGATGACCATTATATCGGGTTCAAATTTTTTAATTTGATTTACCAATTCATCATCAGTGTGAAAAGATACCACATTATCAACAAAACGTATAGACGAAATAAAATCCATCCTATCTGCCAATGTGTTGAATGGTCTAGATTCTCCCTTTTTAGAACGAACTCTTTCATCTGTGTCCAATCCAACAGTAACGGTGCCAAATGAGTTCGCAAACTCAAGAAGTTTAATATGACCAATATGAACAACGTCAAATGTCCCATTTACCCAAACTTTTTTCATTCTTTATTTTTGTGAATCCCCCCTCCAAACTCTATATGAATCTGAATCAAAATGTTCGGTGGAGACTTCAAATACTTCACCTTCCATAAGTGCCTCTAATTGATGTGGTTGACCTGGTAGTTGTCGAACAACATCACCAGGAATTAATTTTTGTTCAATAGTTTCAGCGGTCTCAGTATCAATCCATCGATAGATAAATAAACCTTTATTGACATACCATGTTTCATCTTTAATCATGTGATAGTGCATAGAAAATTTAGCACCCTCTTTAAATCTTAGTAACTTACCACAATAAAGTTCGTTGTTTGTGATAATTACTTCTTCCCCCCAACCCTTGGGTATTTTACAACCCGGGCACTCTAAAACGTTAATTACATTAGGTTTTTCCATGATAAAAATATACACAAAAGAATTTAAAAAACAAAATATATATTGTATATTTGAATTATGAACGAGAAAAAATCATTAGGTGAAAAAATCGGACCCATTGTTGAGAAGGTAATTCTTTACGCTGGTTTAGCGTTTGGGTTTTACATGTTATATTGGGGGTTTAGATTTATTTTCACAATTTTCGGTTAATTACCGATTGGAATATTTTTAATGTCCGCAATTGAGATGTGTTTTAATCTAAGGGACCCTTTTGCTAAGTTGGTAAAATGACCTGCAGTTTGTAGATGTAAAAAAACGTAAAAAAGGTACTGAGGAACGATAACATCCGTATTGTTCACTTTTACTCCTATGTGTTCTTCAGAAAATTCATTGGACGGTTTCCCCACAACATTTTCCCCTCCCTTCCTGATTAACCAAAAATCAGCTTCAGGGAAATTAACTTTAAAAGTACATAAATCACCAATTGTCATAAAAGTGTGGTTTGTATTATAAATATCTCAAGTATTTATATGATATGAAATTTGAATTAATAATTGAGGATTTACTAAATGAGTTATCGGGAACTGAGATTTACAACAAGTATTACTCTAAAATACCATACGATGAATTCAAGTCAATTGTCGATTCCGACCCACAAACAACCGTAGGTGGTGACGGAGTAATTGCTCGTTTAGGAAAGTATGCTAAGTTATTATTGAATATGTACCAAAAAGGTGGGTTAAGACTTGAGGACTTGGAGAAAGCTAAAGAATATTTGGGATATGTTTATTCACACAAAATACCAGTTGAGATAAATAAAATTAATGAATTAGGTGATTTATACAACGTAGTTAAAGATTATATTGCGAAGGACACAAAATCATTAAGTGAAATACTAAAAGTATTATCTCAAGACGAATTTAAAGTTTTACATAATGGAGAGGGTTGGTATGTATTTCAACCATTAACCGAGAAGGCTGCTTGTTATTTAGGTGTTAACACCGAATGGTGTACAACATGGGGACCGTATTCTTTAAATAAGAAAAATAAAGATAGAGGTAATCTTTACCAACGATACGCAAAAGACGGTCCATTATTCATTATGATTAATAAGTCAGACCAAAATGACAAATATCAATTCCATTTTGAATCAAAACAATATATGGATAAAGATGATAGACGTATCGACACTTCAGAATTTCTTAGGAATAAAATTGAGTTACGTAATTTCTTCTTCCCATCTTTCTTAGGTGAAGTTTCAAATGACGAATTACAACTTGAATTAAAAAGAATTGATGTTTTACCTGAAGAAGATGGTACTGAATTAATTAAAAAATCTGTAGGTCAAATTGATAACCCTTTAATCAACGCAATATTAAATGAAGATGAAGTTGCGTTAGAACAATTAATTGTAAGTGATGAATTAAATGGGTCAGTTGAAATTAGTGGGGGTAGATTAGTTATACCTGTTAGTGATTTAAAAGAAGATACTCAGTCATTATATGACGTGATTAGTTATTACGAATATGAGGTCAATAATGGTTGGCAGTTCGTGTATGATGATATGAGAGATAGAGGTATTGATGAATATGAGGAAGAACATCTTTTAAAATTTTTCACTGACTACTATGAGGCAAACAGTTCGGAACTTGGTGGTAGTTTAGGGATTAAAAATTTTGAACAATTCCATAAAATGTTTTTCGATAACTACAAATCAAACGATAACATACAAGAAGATTTTTGGACTGATATTGCTGACGAGTCTTATCAAAATTACGAGGCAGCAAATGAATCGGAATTGAACACATTTAAAAATTTAATAGAATTTGAATATGGTTATGAAATTTCGATTAGTATTGTTAGTGTTGTTAAATTTTTAATTAGAAAAAATATAACTCAAATTAATGACGAAAATGGAACTTCGTTATGGAGTTTTATGGATGGTTATATTGATGCCAATAATTTACCAACCGAATACGAAAGAATTTATGATTTCTCAATTAACTACCCAAAGTATGGTGAAAATAATTCGTTAACAAAAAGAACAAATGAATTATTTGAGGAGTACATGGATAATAGTGAGGCTACTCATCATTGTGCAAAATTAAGGCAGACATTAAATGATGTGATGGACAAATTTTTTAAAAATTCGACAACATTTGAAAACGAACACATTAGAGTGAGATTGAAATCTACGGAGATTAATTGTGTAAACGGAACGGTGAAAGTTGAATACACAAATAAAGATACAGGTGAAACTTATGGTGGTTGGAGAAGTAATAGTGACACAGTTAAGGTTGATAACTTAGCGTCGTTAGTTACAAACTACAAACTATTTGAAAACTTAATTAAATTTAAAAGAAATATATAATCGTGAAAATATTAATTTCAGAAGAACAACATAGATTTTTGACTGAAGCCAATAAAATTGACGTATTAGTTAATAAAATTGGGTTTACAAAAGAGGATGCGGAAATTTTAGAACAATCTTGCGGTAGTATATCAGTTTGGGTTGGTAAAAAAATATTTGATCACATAGTAAATCGACACATGATGACAACGGACGGTGTTGAAAAGGGTGATGCGCTTCAAAGTGCGAAGAAATTTATTTCGGCAGGAAATGCTATCGGTATTTTTAGAAATGAAATTAATTCAATAATGGATTGGTTTAGAGTGGGGTTAAATGGTAATATAAGACAATATGAAAATGAACCTCTCTCTTCATTATATAAATTATCAAAAGAATGGCACGATTCATTAGGTGTGGGTGATGGTGATATTAATTACGTGGAAGAAAATGAAGTAATAAGAGACTATCGCGAAGATGGTGTGGGATTTTATTGGGTTAATTTAGAGACAAACAATTCACCGGAGGAATGCGAAAGAATGGGTCATTGTGGTAGAACTAATAGTAACAACACAATATATTCGTTAAGAGAAACAAAAAGATTAAATCAAAAATATACATTAAATAAAAGTCACTTAACTGCTGCTGTTGGTAATGATAATGTTCTTTACCAAATGAAGGGACCTAAAAATTCTAAACCCCATGAAAAATATTACCCGCACATAATTGATTTATTATTAAATGATAATAATATACAATCATTTGGATCTGAGTATGATTCGGCAAGCGATTTTAATTTAGTGGATTTAAATGAGGAACAAATCAAAAAAATATACGAACAAAAACCTGGATTGTTTGAAGGAAGAAAAGGAAAAAGAGCGTTACGAAAAATTGGATTAATTAAGGAGAAGGATAAAAATGAAATGTGGTTTGAGTTAGAAATGTCAACTTCCGATGTTCGTTATTATGTTGATGGTGATTGGGATGTTAGAAAATATAAAGACCAAAGTGGTAGACAAAGAAGTGTTGGTATGTTTGAAACACTATTGAGTGGTGACTATTGGGATTTATTTGACCATGGAGGTGAATGGGAAAGCGGTTTAGAATATTATATCGACGAAGAGAATACACAAATAATTTGGGACATGTTAAAAGGAATTACCAATGAAGATGATATTGAGGGGTTGTCATTAAAAGAAGTTATCAATCAATACGATAACGATTATGAAATTAGAAATGCGTTAGGTAACGCAATGTCCTCAGTTCAAAGTGATGCGTATTATGTATATTATAAGGGAGCATTAAAAACCGCTCTTGAGGAATATGGTGAAGTCACTAAAATGAATGACGAAGGTGTCATTTTGAAAATAAACTTACAAAATATTATTGATGCGGCGGGTTTAAATGAAGATGAGGTTGATGATTTTTTTGAGAAATGTGATGATGATAATGATTGTGTGTTTAGAGAATTATTAGGTGACTATTACGATAAACCAGATTTCAGAATTGATGATAGATGGTATCCCGATATTAATGAAAATTATTTCAATGAAGTTTTAAATGATTACTTAGGTGATGTGAGATTATAAAAAAGGAGAGTTAATACTCTCCTTTTTTATTTGACCTTGTGATTAGTTTATTTAGAATTTAGTTCCACATTGTGGGCAGAACTTATGTGTGTCTTTTTTTCTCTTACTACCACACTCAGTACAGTAAGTAACCAAATCTTCTCTAACCAGTGGTTTAGTCGATTGAGGTTTAATTTTCCACGAATTTGTGGCAAATGGATAGGTATTGAATGAGGTTGAATCATAAGTAAAAGATTGATTTGAATCTGAACCTTTTTCGACCCTACCCGTCTCTATTGATCTCTCATTTTTTGGTGTACTTCTAAGTACTGTCCCACTAGTGGTAAACGTATTATTACCACTTGTCAATGATGAATTATAAAACGCATTCGTGCCAGTGGTAGTAAAAGTTCCGTGAGTGGGTGTTGGCGTACCTAAACCTACGGTGTTATGTGTCGTGTAAGTAAATGGTGTTATATGATTAACATTCCACGATGGGTTATTAATCGTTAATGTATTGCCACTACCATATAAAGTTCTGGTGGGTAATATGTCTTCATTATAGAATTTAACAACCACATCACCATTATTAGCTATTGCTTGTTTTACTTCCTCATTATTCCCATTAACGACGTATGTTTCAAACAAAAACTTCTTTGCCTCATCAAGATACCTTTCGAGGAAAACACGTTCACCAGGACGAAGTATAATACCATTACCAACGGAATTACCGTTCATCTCGATTTTTGCTAAAACTTTATTGTGTGTGGGATTAAAAAGTTCGATTTCGAACTCATCACCGTTATTAAGATAAACGGTATCAACGTGCTGTTTTAATCTTTGTTTACTCTTTGTAATGAAAGATTGTGGTACAGCGAAACCAGTTGTGTTAACTGAAATTCTTCTGTTCATTTCCTTATATTTTTTTGTATTTGAACCCGAATTCGTTGGTATCAATTCCAACTCAAATGCCACAAGGACACTTCCGATTCAACCACAAGGTCTAATATAAGTATAAGAAAATAATATAAAATGTAAAGTGAAAAGGTTACAAATTGTAAACTTCTAAATTTAGTGAATCAATAACAATTTCACCACTCTCATTATTTTTTAATGAAACAATTAAAGTATTACCAATTGTAACTACACCGTGACCCGTCTGAGTGTCAGTCTCAATATTCTCCCAATTTACGGGTAATGTTATTGTTTCGGTTTCGGTGTTATTATCATCAATAAAATATTCTACTTCAAATTCTAAAGATTCGGGACCCTCGATTGAGTATAAAGATATATCCTTTATACCCCATGATCTATGTTCTTGTTCAATAAGATATGTTAAACGGATTTCGTATCCTGCGGCAAAGTCATTGATTTCCATACCTTTATATTTCACACCATATGTTTCCGCATCGACAGTAACATTTCTTCTATATCTGCGTTCATCCTCTTGTTGAGCATTTTTTCTTAATAGGTCTATTTGATCTTCGGTAAGTATAATCTTTTTCATATTTTTTGTTTATCTATCAATATAAATACTTCACAAAAATATATAATAAATTTGGTAAATCAAAAAATATCACTACTTTTGTGTAAAATATACTAAAAATAACAAGTATGAAAAAGGTATTAGGATTATTATCGATTGTATTATTGGTTACATCTTGTAAAACAACTAAGATTCAACAATCTTATTCATGGGAAGGTAAAAAAGTATCAAAACGACAATATGATTTGTTACTCTACAAGTATACGGTAGATTTCGTAAATAACTACCCTAAAAAAAATGACCTCAAAACTTTCATGAATCTTGAGGTCATTTATGATACAATTGGGAGAAGGTAATTATCTCTGTTGTGTTTGGATTGGATTACCACATAAGTCTGTTTGTAATAAAACAGTTTCAACTACACTACCTCTTTTCATATTAACGTTCGGTTCTCTATTGTACAACACTGCTTGAGATTTTCCGCTTTTGATTGTTACCCAAGGGGTATCGGCATGTATACCAGCACCAGTGTATAAAATTTTATATTTGGCGTCAGGACTAATAAGCGGAACGATAGATAAAACAATTTTATCTGACGGTGTATTGTCTATAATCGATTTTGCTTTATTACCATCTAAAATAAATGTTTGACTACGAGCACCACTCATCTGACCATCGGTATTCCTACCATATTTCGTAAACACCTGATTAATTTGTAATACGGTGTTAACATAATCCTCAACAGACGTAAAATCGTGACTACGGGCTATGTTTTTATATGTACTTACATATCTTTCATAATTCGGTTGTCGATAGTTTAAAGGATTTTTTACCACATCTAATAAACCATTATTTAGATTAACTTCACCTAAAGATACACCATTCATCCTCAACTCAAAAATGGCCTCATCACAAGTGTGGTTCGACTTATTTTTACCCGGATAATAACCAATTGTTATTTCCATACCAACTAAACATTCATAATCTTTTTTTGCTGAAATAATTGCTCTAACGAATTGTTCTTGTTGATACTTTTCTTTATTGTTCTTTAAATCGTTACTATTTGGTTTGTAAGGTGTGTCCCCAATCTTTGTTATTGGTTGAGGTATTTCAGGCATTTTTGTAATTACACCTTTACCCATTAAACCTTCAAAATATTGATTTAAAAATTCAACCATAGATTCACCTCTTCTTTGTGATAGAACGCCTGGTTTTAATTTTGGTTTAGTTGGGTCCTCGTTATCGACATTAGTTACTTGACTTTCGCCAGCTTCGATTTGGATAGTCACAATACTACCTTTGTTTTTATTAATAAAATCTGTTATTTGTATTAGTTTTTCGACAATTGAACCTGATTGTTGTGGTGTTAATTTCCATTTACCCATAGGCCAAATAGCGTCAAAATTAACAGTTAGAGCCTCAGTTCTTGTTCCATTTTGTTCAGATAAAATCCCGTCTATAACGTTTTTTACCTGTGATTCTGATAAGATAATCGTCTTCATTAAAGTTTCTCTTTATATATAAATACTTAATAAAGGATAACTAGTATTTATTATTAAATAAAGACTTCAAACACAAACACGAATTATGTTATTAAAATTAGGATCAGAAGGAGAAGACGTAAGAAGACTCCAAATCAAATTAGGGGTTGACCCGATAGGTAAATTCGGACCAAAAACCGAGGCGGCAGTTAAGGCTTGGCAATCTGCCAATGGACTAACCGCAGATGGTATTGTTGGTGAGGGGACGTGGAGTAAAATGTTCACCGAAAGTACCGTGAGTTCGCCTACAATTATCACCGAACCCGCACCCGTAGCTAGTGTCGGAGGATTAAAATTAGAAAAATTAAAAGGTCATATACCTGATGCGGTTATCAGACAGATACCTGACACAGCAGCTAAATTCCAAATTAACACACCACTAAGATTAGCACATTTCTTAGCACAATGTGGTCATGAATCAGGTGGTTTTAGATTAACAAAAGAAAACCTTAACTATTCGGCAAAAGGGTTAATGGGAATTTTCAAAAAGTATTTCCCAACTGAAGCGTTGGCAAATCAATATGCTAGACAACCACAGAAAATTGCGAATAAAGTTTACGGGAACAGAATGGGTAATGGTCCTGAATCATCGGGCGAAGGAGCTAAATTCTGCGGACGAGGATACATTCAATTAACCGGAAAAGAAAACTACACGGCATTTGGTAAATCAATCAATGAGGATATTTTATCAAATCCTGATAAAGTTGCTTCAGATTACGCATTACTATCGGCTGCTTGGTTCTTCTCTAAGAATGGACTACATAAAATAGCTGATGAAGGCGCTACCGATACAGTTGTAACAAAGATTACAAAAAGAGTAAACGGAGGAACAATTGGGTTAGCGGATAGAATTAAACACTTTAAAGAATATTATCATTTATTATCATAAAAAAAGGGACTTTAAAGTCCCTTTTTATTTTCTTTTATATCTGCCGAATCAGGTGTAAATTCTCCTTGGAAATCATCATCTTGAATCGTATCGTCTGCTTTTTGTAAAACTTTACCGTCAACATTTTCCCATTGTTTGGCGGTTAATATGTGACATTTCGCAATATCGACGCTTGGTATCATGATACTATAGAACGATTCATTATCAACTTGATTTGTTTTTGAAAAAACCTCAATATAATATAAAGTTCCATTTTTATCGGTATATGCTAATGTTTTAATTAAACTATAAAACGCGTCGTAGTCTACCCCATCTTTAACCAAAGGACTTAATGTTAGAGTATTATAGATTGCATATTTACCATCACCTCTAGACTCATATATCACAAGATTAGGGTTATCCATTGAAGTACGGTATGGTTCGAAATCATTTCGGATAATGTTATCAACTATCACATTTAATCCATTCTCAAAACCAAGAATACCGAGTCTTCTCTCTAAAGATTTCTTATTTGCTGGAATTGATAGAATGGTTCTAAGAAACGCTCGTGATTTAAATTTATCCAATATATTGTTTCGAGTTGATGTATCGATATAAAGTTTTCTTAAATCTTCATCCATTGATAACCACGAATCGGGTTCCCTTAATGTTCCTTGGTTTTGGATATAAGCAGCTTTATTAGCTTTAGTCATTCTCGCAAACCACCAAGGACTATTTCTATCTTCGTTAATTTTATTTCTAATATCGGACGGATTAACTAACTCTTCATCTTCATTATATTCTTTCCATTTGAATAGTTCTCTCTTACCATCTAAAGCTGGGAATATTTGTATTAGTTTCTCCCATGAAATATCATATTCGTTATTGTTTTGTAAGTCCGCAATTTTAAAGTTACTCGCAGAAGCGTCTAACACAATAATAGCCGATAAATAATATTTCGCGTAATTAAATTTCGGTGCCTCAACTTCTTCACCTTCTTGGGGTTGTACGTTAAAATTACGATTATCGTCTATTGCGAAGTAGAATGTATATCTTCTACTCCTATAACTTGACCATAGGTTTGAGTTGATTCTGTATCTGGTTACACACCATTGATTGAAACCATATTCTTGTGGGAAAAGACGGTGAATTTTTTTCGCCATTTCACCCTCGTAATAACCGTACTTGATAGCAGTTGCTTGGTCAGGAACACCATATAGTCTAAAACCATTTTCGTTAATTACCGCATTTTTATCGGAAGACCATAATTCCTTTGACGCCTCAATTATCTCTTCGTTTGGTTCAACATCGTTACCTATCCTAAATCTATCAATTTGTTCAACACCACCATCACCTAATCCATATTCATCAATTAAGAAGATAATTTGAGCATACGTATATTTTGTGATGTCTTTAAGTAAATTAGGTTCTCTTGGGAATTTGGGTTTAGTGTGAACCCCATCAAAATGATTTAAAAATGTTAAAACTTCAGGTTTATCAAGACGGATACCGTTTTGAATTCTACCTGCAAATCTTTCATATATACTTTCAACATCTTGATACGTTAAGGATTGATTTTCAGTTTGCCACTTGGCTAATAATGAATTGATTAGTGATTTGTTTTTAACCTCCTCAACAATCATGTCATAAACAATATTCGTAAATTTCATACCTACAGACTTAATTTATATATTGATAAATACTTCTGTATTTATAAAACTTAACCTCAGACTGACATCATGGAATCGGATTTTATATAATTTTTCTTCAATGTCTCCAATTCATCCAAGATTGATTTACACATTTTCTCAATCATGAGGATTTTCATTAAGCTATCGGCGTTGGTGTTATCCTCAGTGGTTGAATTATAATTTGATAAAAGTACCATTTTCATTAAATTGTCACTCTCCTCTTTTGCGGTTTTTTCTTTCTTACGTTGGAAATACTTTTTGGAATTTTGTCTTGTACAATCAATACAGTAATTACTATGACCATCCAAAACCAATTTGTTTTTGTAAAAGTTACTTAGTTGTTTTTCATCCTTACAACCTGAACATCTTTTTGTTTTTTCCATATTACGATTTATTTGATAGGCAAAAGTATGTATATTAAAACAAAAGACAAAATATTTTTTAAAATATTAATATAACAAAAAAAGTATTATACTATATGGAATTACTCTCAACTATCGGATATTACTCAATTTTCATCCAAAAAACATCAAAATCAACAAAATATGTGGTTGATAGTGGTAAAACCATATACATCGCCAGATTCAAAAAATACATAATTAATCCATATCGAGACGTAAAAGAGTTTAAATCTTTAGAAAAGGCAAAAGATTATGTTAATTCAAAATTAGCTAAGAAAACACAAGACAAGAAAAAAAAGATAGCAAAATTACCCAAATCACTTTACTTGGTTTTAATCAAAGAAGAGAGTTCAGGTAAGACGTTTGTTAAGGTTGGTATAACCTCTAAGAGGTTTATCATGAGACGTTTCAGTAAAGCCTATGGTTATGATGGTTATGTTGTAGAATCAATTTTAAGGAGAATTGATTCCCCCGATGCTGAGAAATTAGAGTCGGAGATTAAAGACAAACTCAATAAAAAAAGGTCTGTAAAAAAATACAGACCTTTATTGGAATCGTTTTCAGGTTATTCTGAATGTTTTGATTTACTATCTTTAGAAGAAATCGTCAAAATTTTTGACAGTATCTCATCTAAAAATTAATCACAACTTGGACCCCATCCGAAGAAATCCATCAATTTACCCCATAAATCACGTCCTAGGTAACCTTGTTGAATTAATTTCTTTGCTGATTTACAACCAACCAAACCATCGTCAACTAAACCATTATTTCTTTGGAAAATTGATAAAGCTGCTTTTGATTTATCTCCCCAAGCACCGTCAGCATTAATTACTATAACAGGAGCCTTAGGGTCTAATTTAAAATCGTAAGTACCATCCCAAACACCTCTAATGTTTTTAGCTTTAAAATATTTGTTTAGTGCCATTTGAACATAGTGCATGTCTTCGGGAGAATCAGTATCACCGTATTGTTCGTTAAGTTGACTATCGATGATTTTTTTAATTTGTGTTTCTGTGAATATATATTTTTTCATACTATTTTGTTCTTGATGTCGTTTTTTTATGTAATTGTTCGTTTTCTCTTGTTAAAAATTCAACTTTAACAGATAATGCCGCAACTTCCTTAGTTAAGGTAAGGACCATATTTCTTAAATCATCTTTCTCTCTTGATGACGCTTCTAATAAGGCCTCTAATTTGGTGATTCTATCCTTACAGTCGTGACGGATGAAGTCTTCATCTCTTTCTTTATGCAATGCTCTTTTTTCGTAATATCTCCAAGCTCCTGTACCACCTAATACAGTTACAGCTGTTATTAAAACCGAGTAAATGTTTTCCATATTGTTATAAATAGTGTAATACAAAATAAAATTTCAAACTTTTTTAGGTTGGTCGACCCCAAAACCCAAAATAATTTTTCAATGACAAATAGTCACCCAATTTCAGGGAATTTTTTAAAAATACAACTTATTTATTTTTGTTGTCGGGGGACAAAATAAATTTTTTAAAACTAGTATACGGGAGATTTCACAAACTCCCTTTTTTTTTGTATATTTTGCACATGGAAAGTTTAATAATTAATTTTTTTGGTGGACCTGGAATAGGTAAATCAACACAATCAGCTGGTTTATTTACCGAAATGAAAAAACATCACATGGATGTTGAATTAACATACGAATTCCCTAAAATTGTTGCTTGGGAGGAGAACTATTCCGCAGTTAAAGATCAATTCTACATAACCGCAAATCAACATAGAAACATTAGTAGGTTATATGGTAAGGTAAAATATATAATTGTGGATTCACCAATCATATTAGGAATGGTCTACAAAGATAGATATAGTAAAGAACCTGAATATCCAGCAATGTTCTACGATGAGTCTTTCGATAATTTTGTTCTTAGCTTATTTAAAAAGTACAATAGTTTGAATATACTATTGACAAGAAATGATGAAACATATGATGAAAATGGTAGATTTCAAAATTTACAGGAATCTAAAGAAATTGATAACGATATTAAACAAAAATTATTATCTAATAATTTACCTTTTGTTGAATTTTCTGTTGGCATTAATACTCCTTTGGACATATTTAGTTATATAACACATAACAAAATATGAAAAAAGTTCTATTATTCATCGGTATATTCTTAGTAAGTTTTACCTCATTTTCACAAGATACTATAAGAGTTAAAAACCAAGTATTTGAGGTTTTGTATTCTCAGAATTTGGAACAACCATTGTGGATAAAATATCGATCAACAAATAGACCGACTAACGTTAACAGAGGGTCCATGGACTTTTATACCGAAAAAAATATAAAAACATCAGATGCCGCTGATTATTTAAAAAACATTTATGATAAAGGACATGGGGCACCTGCGGCTACTTTTTCAGATAACTCTGAAAACTTAAAACAAACCTTTTCATATTTGAATTGTATTTTACAAGACCAATATCTTAATAGAGGTGAGTGGAGATTATTAGAAGAACAGGAAAGAAAGTGGGATGACACCGAAAATTTAACAATAGTAATAAAAGTATTTTTTGATAAAACAGTAAAAAGATTACCAACAAACGTGGCAATTCCATCTCATTTACAAAAACATATTTATTTTGAAAAACAAAAGAAGTGGAGATGCTATGTTTTTTTAAATCAAAAACCTAAATTTAAATGGGATGAGTTGGAAATGGTTTGTGACCCTTCCGACCATAAGTAATTTATGTTAAATAAAGAATTAGTACAATATCAAGACAAACTTTTTTGGGTATACAGGAGGGTAAAGAGTACACAAATTAAGGAAGGTAGTGTATCTGACTTAAGAGATTTTTGGTTGTGTGATGTTGCGGTTAAGAGTAGAAATAATAACGACGATTTTATATTATTTTTAAGGGAGATTGAAGAGGCTAAAATAGTTTCTTAATCTCCCTTAAACATATCTTAGTGAATTTATCCTCATTTCTTTTTGCTTGTCTCTCCATCGGATTTTGGGAATAATATCTAGATAATTCATATTCCCTATATTTTCTACGAACTTGTAAATAATGTGTGTATTCGTGTATTACGGTTGCAACAACATCGTATATGGTGTTGTTATTAGGTAGATAGATTATTATCTCATTTCTATAGAAACAATAATTACCAAAAACATCGCAGTTATCAATTTTACGTTTTCTTTCACTGAATCTAAAAATCAATCTACGTTTCTTTCTATCACATAAACCAAAATAACTTTCACACCATCTTATTGCTAAGGTGGCATAACGTTTTTTTGATTCATTATCGATAGTTCTAGCCATTTTCCGTGGTATCGGTTTTTATTGTTCTTTTTGTCCTTTTTACTACTTTCTCAGGACTATTAATTGTGTCAAAGTTTGTTGTAATATCCTTCAAAATTTGTGCGAATTCGTAATTCTCTATTTCCTCATTTTTCTTACATAAAACCGCGACAAAACTCCTCAATTCAGAATCAGTTAATTTGGCTCTAACCTTAACTGAGTTCTTCATTAACTTAAAAACCATGTATTGTACTGATAGTTTTTTCTCATTTGATAACTCAAAATACCCCCCAACATTTGTGTTTGAAAGTATGTTCGATGTCACATTATCCAAGAATGAGATAAAAGATGGGTGATTGACGTTTACCTTCATATTTCGTTTTTTTAATAAATATTCTTCTAAAATTTATGAAACTAAAAAAGGGATAAATTTTTTAGTTTCATCCCTCTTATTATTGGTCGTATTATTGGTCTATTTCGCCCATTTACCACGAATCACAATCTGTGCGATGATGTTATAAACTGATAAGTCTTGGTAGGTGTCTTCCACCGCTTCACCAACGGTATCAGGTTTACCTAATAACACCAATTGCTTCAATCTCTGAATCTTATCATTCATTCTGAACCAAAGACCTGTTTGGGATAATTTAACCTCTTCAGGAGTCTCTAAACGAGTTCCAACTGATATATTATCAGGACCATAGTTCATCTGTTTTTTACAGAAAATTTCATATTGTTCTTTTAAGATTTTCTTAAATTCTTTAGTGGTTTCAGGATATTTCTCCTCACACAATTTAACTGCGTCTACTGACTGTTCTTTAATTTCTGACATAATATTTTAGTTTATATTAAAATATAGAGAATTTAAACCACTTTACCAAATATTTATATAAAAATATATCAAGACATGGCATCAGACGCATATAAAGACATTAAGGATTCAGGTGAAAAACCTAAATCTGACATGCCAAAGCACAAACAATTGGTTCAAATGTTATCATTTAGAGTGGTACCCGCATATTACAAGGAGATTGAAAAGGTTGCGAACCACAAAAAAATAACAGTTTCTAAATTAATTAGAAGTTACATCAAGGAAGGTATGAAGAGAGATAACGAACTTACCAACCAAGAAGATCAAGATTTTAGAGTAGATTAATTACTTATTGAATCTTCTAAAAGAATTTAAAGTAATATTATTAAAATTGACTCCTCCAATAAAATGGTGGAGTTCTTTTTTTCCTGTATAACTCATTGCTGAACGTAAATAAGACTCGAAATTGTTTACCCAACCCTCAACAGTGTATTTTACCTCATTTCTCCTAACAACACCCTCAGATGTTGTTAATTCACTCTTACCCCATGATTTTTGAACTTCTTTGGTACTCATACCTCTGAAATTTTTATATAATGGTAGTTCCGCGTGGAACATACTTTTAGCCTCTTGTGAATATTGGTTAACAGTTTCATAATTTTCCTTACTTGTCTCACCCGCACTTTCCAAACATTGGTTTAGAATTGAACCTAACATGACGTAATCAGCACCTAATGCTAATGCCTTGATAATATCTGAGTATTTTTTAAATCCTCCATCAGCAACGATGTCTGTTCGATAACCAAAATCTTTCTTTATTTCGTTACACTCCTTAATTAATGAAGCCATTGGGTATCCAACACCAGTTTGTACAGTAGTTAAACAACCATTACCGTTACCAATACCAATTCTAACCATATCAACACCAATTTTACAATATTCTTGGAATGTTTTCGGGTTAGCAACGTTACCAACCATTAAGCACATTGAATAACCGTATTTATTTTTACCTTTTTTGGTCAATTCGTATAAATTTTCCATATGTCCGTTCGCCACATCAATTAACACCATTAATCTTTCTCCATTTTTTACCTCTATTGTGTTTTTAAGGAAAATTTCATCAAAATCTTGAAGACTATATGATAGAAAAATTGAAGTATCAAACCAATTTGAGTTAGGATTTGGTATTCGAGGTAAAACCGGCATTATCAAATTCTCTTTGAATATGTGAAAGTTGTTTTCCCCAACGACAGTATCCATTGGTGCCGTCATTATAGGTAAATTACCCATAAAATTAAATGGATTTATTTCACTACGTGAACTGATTTTAGATAATACCGCAGGCTCAATTACTAAATCGTCAAAATCAAATAATAAGTTCATATTTTCGTTCTTTATATTAGGTTAATATGTAAAAAATAAGAAAAATACCGTAAATTAAAAAATTAATGAATAAAAAAGTATTTATAATGGTATGGAAAACAAGTTAATTTCAGAAAATAAGGTAAAAGAGATAATTTTACAGGTATTAAATGAAGACACCTCTAAAGTTAGAAGAGAGGAGTATGCAAAAGTACAATTTAAGATTGATGAGCTACAAAATTCACTTAACGAAACCTTAAAAGAGTTTAGAAAATTAGATGACTCCATACCTAATGGTTTAAAGACCATATCTAACGGTAGAATCTTGGGAATTTCTCAAAGTTTGGGAAATGCTCAAAAATTGTTGGTACAATTGAAGGATAAAGTTAAACAACACAAAAAATCCACTTATACTCAACAAGTAGACGAGAAAAAAAGTAAAAATTAAAATAAATCCTTTAGGATTTTACCCTCGTCACCCGTTTCTTCATCAGGATTGGTGTTTTTCATGAATTTTTTGCCCTCATCAGTGAGAAAAAACATCTCTTCCGTATTCTCATCTTCATATGAGTCAACAATACCCTTTTCTTTCAATTCGAATAAAATAGAACCGGCAACTAACTCTTTTAAAAGAGTGTCAAATTCATTTTCGGTGAATAATTCGGTGTCCTCATCTGTCAGTGAACCATTTATGAATTTTTCTGTAAAGATGTCTAGTAAATGGGTTCTTACAAAGGTGTAATCCTTAATTTCATAATCTTCAAAAAATCCAGATTCAGCTAATCCCTCGATAAAATACTCGGTCTCTTCAATAACAATTGGTTGGTATACTTTATTCATTAATTTTCATTTATCTTAATAAAATATATCAAAAAAAATCGATAAAAAAAACTAACCTATTTAATTTTTAGGGATTTTTGTTTATATTTTATAAACAATAAAATAATATATGGGGAATAGTAAAATTTTTATTCAAATTGCATCTTATAGAGACCCGCAATTACTACCAACATTGAGGGATTGTATAAGTAAATCAAAATATCCTGATAATTTAGTCTTTTCGATTTCTTGGCAACATTCGGTTGAGGATGAGTGGGATACACTTAAGGAATTTGAAAATGATGAGAGATTCAAAATAATCGACATTGATTATAGAGATTCTAAAGGTGCGTGTTGGGCGCGAAATAAATTACAACAACAGTATACCGACGAGGAGTATACTTTACAAATTGATTCACATCATAGATTCATTGAAAATTGGGATGAGGAATTAATCACAATGTTTAATCAATTGAAAGATAAAGGAGTTGAAAAACCTTTAATCACAAGTTATATTTCATCTTATGATCCTGACAACGACCCTGAAGGAAGAGTAAATGTTCCGTGGAAAATGAATTTTGATAGATTTATTCCTGAAGGTGCGGTTTTCTTTCTACCAGCATCAATTGAAAACTTCAAAACACTAACCGAACCAATTCCTGCTAGATTTTATTCGGCACACTTCGCATTTGCTTCAGGAACATTTGTTACCGAAGTTCCACATGATCCCGAATATTACTTCCATGGAGAAGAAATATCAATCGCCGTTAGGTCATATACGTGGGGTTATGATTTATATCATCCACATAAAATCATTGCTTGGCACGAATACACAAGAAAAAATAGAACTAAGCAATGGGATGATGATAAATCGTGGGGAGGTAAAAACGCAAGTTCACACAAAAGAAATAGAAAATTATTCGAAATGGATGGTGAAGTTAAAGACATTGACTTTGGTGTGTACGATTTCGGTAAAGTGAGAAGTGTTGAGGATTATGAAAGATATGCTGGTCTAAGTTTTAAAAAGAGAGCAGTACAACAATATACGTTGGATAATAAATTGGCACCAAATCCCCCATTGTATGGACAAGAATTTGATGATTCATTTTTGAAAATATTTAAACATTGTATTGATGTTCACATTGGTTCATTTGACAAAGAAATGGATTATGATTTTTGGGCGGTCATTTTCGAAGATAAAGATAATAAACCATTAAACAGAGTTGACTTGTTGGAGAACGAAATTAAGAACCATTTGAATACAACTGAACAATTTGTAAAAATTTGGAGAACGTTTGACACCATGGAAAAACCTGCAAAATGGATTGTATGGCCACATTCAAAAACTAAAGAGTGGTTAAATAAAATTGAGGGGAAATTGTAAATGAAAAAAGCATTATTAGGATTATCGAATAATATTTCACAACATAAAGAAAAAATTAGATTGTGGTCTGAAAGTTTTAGACAATTTTCGGATGGAGAAGTTATATTATTGGCAGCAAACGCAACTGAAGACGACATTCAAACATGTGTTGACCTAAACATTAAATATGAAATCGTAACTGTTGAAAATACTTGGTTTATTAACCATAAAAGATTAGAACATACATTAGAGTACTTAAAGAAATCGGATATTGATTTATTTGTCATTACGGATGTTTTTGATGTTATGTTCCAAGGAGACCCATTCGCTAAATTAGATTTAGAGAACTACGATTTATTTGTTTCAGGGGAAGGAGTCAATGTTAATCAAGATCCGTGGAATTTCGATAACATCAAAAAAATATTCCCAAATGAAATTGAGAAATGTGTTCATCAAGAAATTGTTTGTTCGGGTATAATTTCAGGTAAGAGGGAACAATTGATTCCGTTATATCAAAGAATGTTTGATTTATGTGAAGGTGGTTCTGATGACCACAATATTAAAGACCAAGCGGCATTAATTGTTATGATTGCGAACAATGAAATTGAAAGAATGAAGATTTTTAATTTGGATGAAGGATGGGCTATGCATTGTGCGGTATCGGGTCCAACTGAATTTTTTGTAAGATGGGGATTTGTTAACTCCTTGAAATACGGAATCCCTCAAATGGTTAATAATGATGTTTGTACGTTAAAGGGTGAAAAGTTTGACATGGTACATCAATTTAATCGAGTACCTGAATGGCATAAAGTAATAAAAGAAAAATATAACATAGTTTAATGAAAAATACATCAGTTGCAATTTGTTCTTATCACAGAACATTCGAAGGTGACGGAAATAAAAATATTGTAAATTTTAAAAACCAAGGATTCGATAACTTTTTTGTTTTATTCGATGATCACAATGGGTTAACTAAAGAAGAAGTTTCTTCGAAATACGATAACTCACCAATATCGATTTACAATAATAATGATTTTATTAACTACGGTTTTAACAAACCAATTAATAGACATCATTTTTGGGGTAGTCATCAAAATCCAAAGTATTTCTACGCACATTACAGAATGTTAGTTCATTACATTAATAACCCAACATTTAAAAATTATTGGTTTTTTGATGATGACGTTAATTTTACCGGTGATTTGAAATCATTCATTTCAGAATATGATGAATTGGATAATGATTTTATGGCAATTCAAATTTTCAAAAAAGAGAATTACGAAGAGTTCCCAACTATTAGTGTAATAAATAATAGAATGGGTGGATCAAGAGGGTATTGGTTAGGACATTGTCCAGGACCTGGTGATAACTTCAAGAGTACAAGTAAACATATGGGTTCATTTTTCCCAATCGTTAAATTTTCAAACGAAGCAATGTTACATTTACTAAAACTTCATCAAGAAAACTATTTTGGTTATTCTGAAGGATTTGTACCAACATCTTTAGCGTCGGATGGTTTTAAAGTTGAGAGTATGATGAATGAGTTTAATGAATTTCTAATAAAAAATAATAATTGTGAATTAACTCACAAAGGACAAAAATTTACATGGGAATGGTTATAGAAAGACCCGCCATAGTTATGGCACTATATGACATCGGAAGAGATAATTGGGATTCATTTGGTTTATCGTACAATACGTATTTGTATTGGATGAGAAATACATTATCATTAGATGCTAATTTCATAATTTATACAGAATCGAAATTTTATGATAGGATTCTTGAAATGAGAAAAGAGTTTGATCCTAATTTGGAAAAAACAATAATGGTGGTTAAGACATTAGAGAGTTTAGATTGTTATAAATTATATAACGATAAACTTAATGAGTTAATGTTCTCAGAAGACTTTACAAAAAAGGTACATCACAATGTTCCTGAAATGAACAAGCCATTATATAATATCATAATGTTCAATAAGTTAAACTTCTTGAAACATGCGAAAGACGAAAAATATTTTGATTCGGATTTTTTAATATGGGCAGATGCTGGTGGTTTAAGAGATGACATTTCAAATTATAAAAATGTAACGTGGCCAAATCTAACTAAGATAAATGAATTAGATAATAACAAAGTTACATTCTTTAGCCATTCACAAGATTTCAATATAGATGATAAAGAATTTCATGCTATGTCCCAAATAAGACATATTCAAGGAACAGCATTTTTCGCACCATCGCATTTAATTGATGATTTACTGAACGAATTCAATAACACTATTAATGAATGTATTGATTCGAGGTATATTGGAAGTGATGAAAAAATATTCGATTTAACATATGTTAAGGATAAACAAAAGTATCATTTTGTTAAATGTACTTGGAGAGAATACTATCAAATTTTTAAATAATGGACATAAAATTATTAACAATTACGTGGTCACATTCTAATGAATTTGATATTACTAAAACATCCTTATATAAATCATTTAAGAGATTTAATCCTGACAAAGAATTAATTCACCACCATTTTAATAGAGGACACTACTCTCAATTAGAAAGGGAATATCAACAAACATTTGGTGCTGAGAGTGAATATCTACTTTATAAAATAACACTTCTATTAGAAAAAGTTAAGGAGATTAACTCTGAATATATTATTTTCTGTGATGCAAATGATGTTACATGTTTCACCTCGGTAGATGATTTACCTAATCATTTTGATTTAGAAAACTCTATAATAATAGGTCATGAAAAAAATATGTGGCCGACACCCGAGAGAAAAAAGACGTGGCCCGAATACACCGATTACGATGAAACACATTTAACTAATAGAACATTTTTAAATTCGGGAATGATATTAGCTAAGACTCAGAAATATACTGAGTTGTTACAAAGTTTAATTGATAATGTTTTATCTACAAGAATTCCTACATTCAGTAATGACCAAGGTGCGTTTACATATTATTATAATATGAATTTTAAACCTACCATAAAGTTAGATTTAGATTCGTTATTTGCTGTCAATACATTCTCAAGAAATGTAAACGAGTATCGACTTGAAGATGGAAGATTGGTGTCGAATTCCACAGGGATAAAACCTTATTTTTTACACGATAATGGTTGGAATCACGGAAGTCCTAGGTATCATAACTATTTTGAATTAAGAAGATTATATTCAAATACATATCCTAGGTTAAAGGATATTTCCAAATTAAAAGCAATACCACAAGAACATCAGAATTATTTAGTAAGATTAAGAGATGAATTTGGTTTCACACCGAACACAGTTTATGATGTTGGTGCTTGTGCCACACAATGGACAATAGTTGCTAAAGAAGTATGGCCAAATTCGAAATACATTTTATTCGAAGCGATGGAAGAGTCTGAAGAAGTTTTTGTTGAGACTGAACACCAATATCATATAGGAGTTTTCAGTGATGTTGATGATAAGGAAATTACATTTTATAAAAATGTAACATTCCCTGGTGGTAATTCATATTACATGGAAAATCCCGAACACAGTTCAATGGCAAAAGTGTTATTTGATAATCCATCAAATCAATTTAAAAGAAAAACGATAACATTAGATACCGTTAGAAGAAATAGAAATTTCCCATATCCTGATTTATTGAAAATAGATGTTCAGGGATGTGAAATTGATATTCTAAAAGGATCGACCGACATTTTAAAACACGTAAAACATTTAATTGTTGAATTACAACATGTTGAATATAATATCGGAGCACAACTTTTTGATGCTTCAATTCCAATTATCGAATCAATGGGATTTGAATTAATAACACCTAGATTTTCACCGTCAAGTCCCGCGGATGCTGATTATCACTTTAAAAGAAAAGAATTATGAGTTTACCAAGTATAGCATTACACACACACCACAACGCATCTGTTGCGGTATATCATGAAAACGACATTGTATGTGTAATTGAATTTGAACGTTTCGTTAATAAGAAAAATGCGAGTGGTGATTTTTTCGAACCAATTCACGCAAAGGATTATATTTTACAAAACATATACGAATATCTTAAAGAAAAGTATGGTTACGAAAAATATGATAAGTTTATTATGGGTCAAGGTTACCCTGTGATGCCTGAGAAGAATAAAGAGGCGATTCCTGCTAATGAATATATTATAGATGAATCACATCACCCCGCACATGCGTATGGTAGTTTTGCTCAATCACCATTTGAGAAAGCATTAATCATTTCATTTGACGGAGGTTCAAATGATGGATTCTTTAACTTATATATTGGTGAAAGAGGAAAAGATTTAACTAACGTAGTAAACTTCGGTATCGACTTAGGAAGTCACTATCATTTAATTGGTTTGTTTTGTAATGAAGTGAGAAACTATCACGCATTAACCGCAGCTGGTAAGGTATTAGGTTTACAATCATATGGTAAAGTAAGAGAAGAATGGAGATCACCATTAAAAAAATTCTTTACATCGTCAGTTCCTTATTGGTACAATTTAGAAAATAAAAAGAAACTGTTATCAGATGAAATTGGTATTGAATTTAGTGGTGATAATAGATTAAATGGTGAGGAAGGTAATGATTTTGCTAGAACTGCTCAAGAAGTATTTGAAGAAGTGTTTTTTGAGAAGGTAGATAATCTTGTTAGAGAGTTCAATCTACCAATTGTATTGACCGGCGGTTGTGCCCTGAATATTGTACTAAACACCAGAGTAAAAGAACGTTATGGTTTACCAGTGTTTGTGGCACCAAATTCTACAGACTGTGGATTAAGTGTTGGACTTCTTTGTAAACACTTCAAACCAACAAATATAATTGATGTAACATACAAGGGAATCGATGTATTGGACAAATACGTTTTAATGGAAGAGGTTAACAATAGAAACGCGAGAAAGGTTGATATGTCTGTTATAGTGAATGATTTAGTTAATCAAAGAATTTTAGGTGTTGTACAAGGTAGGTCTGAACATGGTCCGAGATCATTAGGTAACAGAAGTATTTTATGTTCACCGATACCTCATCATATGAAAGACACATTAAACTTTAAAGTTAAAAACAGAGAATGGTATAGACCATTCGCACCAATTGTTAGATTAGATGATGTTTCAGAATATTTTGAATGGGAAGGTGAAAGTAGATGGATGAATTTCTGTCCAAAGGTTAGACCCGAATTTAGAGAAAAGTTACCAGCAATAACACACATAGACGGTACTGCTCGAGTTCAAACTGTAACCAGAGAACAGAACCCTTTTATCTATGATTTATTAACTCAGTTTAAAGAAAAAACAGGTATTGGTGTTTTAGTTAATACATCATTCAATGTTGATGGAAAACCTATTCTATCTAACTACTATGACGCTATTAGAGTGTATGAACATACACAATTAGATAGGTTATATCTTGATGGGTATTATTTTAGTAAGTAAGTATTTATTTAAAAACGGATTACAACCCATAATTTTATAAACTCCTTATACATGGACCCTGATGGTGAACAGAATCAAAAAATTAAAAAACAAAGACAAGAGATTAATTTTTTACAAAGATACATCTCTAATGTTAGCGATGTTCTTTCTACCTCTTGGATACGATGCACTATTCAAGCTGATGATGGAAGTGACAGGTTCGTATTGGGGAGCAGACGCTATCTTCTACTCAATTT
>JACCDP010067661.1_pt1 | contig 40796 bp, 58 predicted proteins | sample 7445841 | NCBI WGS metagenome assembly JACCDP01 (sample SAMN15323441, study PRJNA562643) | freshwater metagenome | isolation source: river surface water | place: USA:Blue River Watershed | collected 2017-08-17 | reverse complement strand
GTAATACAACCACCAGAGTTAATCTCTATAATGTTCTGACCACCCTGGCCAGCACCACCCATATAGTTAAGTCCCATAGCTGGAGCTTTACCCTCGTCAGAAACAATAAAGCCTGTACCGCCTTTGGAGTACAGGACATCATCATACTTCACACCCAACCAGGTCTTGTACTGAATCTTAGTTTCTGATAGAGCCCCATCATCTTCGTTTGACTCCCAATCTACCAACTCCTTACGCATGCTAATAAGGTCCTGATCCTGTTCAGGTTTGCAGGAACCAATACCGTAACGCATCTGCTTATATCTGCGATGTATTACGTCAGCAAACTGCTTGTAGTATTTAACCTTGTTGGGTAGATAAGTTCTCATTTGGTGTCTGATTCTGGGGTTTTATCTGCTGCTCGTATAAAGCAACACAGTTACTGCATACTTTCTTTCCGTCTGATGCTGTTCTGTCTTGGCATCCGCAGGTAATTTGTGACCCGCAGTTAGGGCATGTTCTCATGGGTTTTTTGGTTTTTATGTTTATTTAGCAAGTTGAGCAGGAGTCCGAACAAAGGTTGTTCGTTATCTTATCCAGCCTTTTCTTGGCATAAAGCAAAAGCTCCATACCGGCTTCCGGATCATGGCAGTATTCCACTTTAGCTTTGGCAGCATCAATAAAACTCTTGATGAGTCTTAGTTCCTTTAGCTGTTCTTTTACATCAGCATCAGGCTCACAAGCTGCCATTTCCAGTTCACACAAAAGATTATAATAGCGGTTGTTGGTCTGAGTCACACGCAGGTGATTGTACTCAACAAACACAGAAGTATTAGGAGATATAGAATACCTGATTACGTAAATACCGTCAGGCAGCGGTTGGACAGCCTCAGAACATCCGGTCTTTTGTAGACCAAGTGTACAAGCTGTAAGTGTAGAATTAAACCCAGGCAGGATCTCAATATTTACAGGTAGGTTAAAACCTGGAGAAGTGATGCTTAATACACCACAGTCTTTACCAACACCATCAGCGTAGATGCTGGTGTCAAATATGCGTAAAACCTTGATATTGTTCGTATCAGGCAGCTCTAAACTTAGCTGGTGTTTGCTTGCCATCTGGGTAAACTTTAAGAATTTATAGAGGTAAAAGAACAGAGGTTCTCAATAATAATATACTGATTTTTTGGGAGTTCTCCAAAAAACAAAAGGGAGGGGACACTAAGTCCGCCTCCCGTTTTGTATAAGGTATCTAGATTGCTTAGAAGCTTTCCAAAGCAACTGCGTTACCTGCAGCTGAGCAGCTATTTACAATAAAGTTTGTAATGCTGGTAGTAGCAGTTCCGGCAGGAACATGAACAACCAACAAATACTGATCATTGTCAAAAGTGCTAGTTGGGTTGTTGAAACGAGGCACATTGTGCAGGATCAACACCTGATCGTACAAACCGCTACGAGTTACGGCAGCCAAAGCAGGATCTGCTTCGATCTCACGCATACGCAAGCTGTCTACACGAGAGCTGTCAGGGTAAGCATTCTGGAGATAACGACCATCCAGGATAAGGTCACGGAGTACGCTTTCACCTACACCGCTAGCCTGTACAGGAGCTTGTGATTCAGAAACTGAAATACACTCTACTTTACAAGGATCACCAGACTCATCAACTACAGAAGCGTAGATGAACAAAGGCTCAAGGTCATACTTGTCAGTAGGAGTGAAAGTACAGTTACCAAAAGTTGTGTCTACATAAGCAGCAATGATGTCCATGTGGCTGTTTACATTACCCAAGCTAGAAGTAGCTGGAGTGTAAGTAGCAGAGGCAACAGCATCAAAAATAGCTGCGTTAACGTTTGCAGAAGCTGTAGCAGCTTTGCTAAGTACTACGTTACCGTTTCCAGAGCTAGCAGAGTCAGCAGCACCTACAGATACAACAACTGTATTAGCAGGGATACCGGCAGCTACCACTTTGTCACCAGCGTTGAACTTAGCCAAGTCAGCGTTAGCTACAACAATAGTTGCAGAAGCTGCAGTAGGATCAATAGCTACGCTAGCGTGAGCTTCTTTCCATACTTTAGCTTGTACGAAGTCTTTTAACAAAGGAGCTTCGTTGATCTGGTCAGCCCATTTCAAAAGAGCCACAGTCTGATCAATAGCACTGTTAGATGCATCGCAGCAACCTGTGTAAGCATCTAAAGTTTTGTACAACTGGTGGTTCAAGAAACGGAGAGCAGGAGAACCTTTAACGTCAAGACGAAGACGTACAGTGCTGTCACAGGCAAGACCTGCACAAGCATTAGCTTCTACTTTAACGATTTGGTTCTGAGCAGCCTTACCAGAAACTTTGATAACGCGGCTCACATACTTAGGGTTGATAGCCTTAGACTTCTTAGACTCTTTGTAACCACCGTGAACGGGGCCAATCTTGTCAGAAGCGAAACGGCTACCTTCAGCCAGGATAAACGGAGAAGCCTGAGCGGTTACAGCTTGGAAAGTCTTTGCATCAAAGAATCCAATCTGACCAGCAGTCAAATCTGCAGTAGATCCAGAGCTAGCAAGAGTTGTGCTCGCAGGCAAGAAACTCTTACGGAACGCATGAGGAAAATACATGGTGTTAAGATTTAGGGGTTAATAAATAAAAAATTAGCTTAAGAACATTAGTTTATACTTGGTAGAAGCTATCAGACTCTTCATCTCATCAAGCTGGTTCACTACTTCTGAGAACGGCATAATACGCTGTAGTTCTACTATTTCGTTGTACAGCTCCTTCATGTGAGTCAGAGCTTCTTGTACAGAACCGCATTTTACTGCAGCTACTGTAGAATATTCCAGGAGTTTTTCACGAGCTCCCTGGTATTGCTCGGCTACTTTATCAATAAGACCCGGCATACCTTCATAAAAATCACCCAGAGCTTCATGAGCTGCGTGTGATCCTGGTCCTGTAATCTTCAGATGCAACTGGTGTATTGATACAACCAAAGCCTGAGCATTGGCCACCATAGCTGCTGTTTCAGTACAAGGACCCATAGGGCCTGGTCTAGGTATGGTCTTTATCATTAGCTATTCTTTTGTACTTCTTGTGACTGTCTTTGATACTGGTTCATGCTTTCTATGTCACCGGCAAGAATAGCTGCTGCTTGATCTACTAAGATCTCAGCAACATCGTCTTTGAACTCACATTCCTGATTGGCTGTAAAAGCCTGACCAGTAATGGGATTTACACATCCCTGAAACTGTACCTGGCGTGGAGTCCTGTAGTATACAAGTCCAACGTCTGTGATATTAAACTCACCGTTGGTGTATACACGGAGTTTATCCCCTACCAGTGTACTCAAAGTCTCAGCCCATTCAAAGCTTGGACCTTTAGTGTCAGAAGTAAGAAGAACACCCATGTTGGCTTCTTCTACTTCATATACAACCATCTTACGTTTATCAGGGCAGCATTTACTGTTAGCGTAAACATCTGTCCTTACATAGTATAGATAGTCTGCAGGAAGCGTGGCTTCAAAGAACGTTTGTTTGTCTACTGGTGTCAGATCCTGGGATTTTAATATAACCTGCAGATCATCTACCAGACCGGTTGACTGTTCGGTACCTTCTCTACGAGTATTAAGACCATAGATCATGCGACGTACCCACTCGAGCTGAGCTTTGTTAAATGCTTCCTGGATCTGCCAACATTCTATGTTGTCATAGTCCAAGGAAGCCAGCTTATTCAGCCGCTGTTTGATCTTTATCTGTAGAAGGTTGTTGTTCATATTCTATTAAGCGTTCCAGTATTTTTCTACTTTCTTGGTAAGATCTACCAGAATTTCCTCGTTCAAAGGATTCTTCAGGTATTCCACCACATCAGTGGGTGTTCTTCCCATCATAGTACCAGTCTGCATATGATAGATAAACCCGTCAGCTTTACTAGCTATGAACTTGTAATAAGAACTGTCCTTTACAATGGCCCGGATCTTTAGCGTTTCCATGTCTAGGTTAGCGGCATCCAGGAATCTTTGAGCAGTCTTACGTTTATCCTTCTCTATCAGGTCTCCGTTAATGTACTTATCCATGTTATCATAGATAATATCATTTGGAGTAGACTTTTTGTACTGAGCACTGTTGGGATCCAAAATTTTAGCTACATATAATAGCTTGTTCTGATTCTTGTCAAACAACTTCTGGAGTTCAGAAAGAGCTTTGTTACGCAACTTCTTAACTTCTGTCTGGATGGAAGCAGTTTCTTCCAGTCTATCCAGGTAGAATTTAGGAGGAACCGGTTGACGACGGGCTTCTTCTAAAGATTTAGAAACGATGGAAAACCCACCAGCCTCAATTGCGTAAAGTCTGATCAGATCATATGGATCTTTTTCAGGCTCCAAGAATACAGGTTCGTTACCACAACGAATCTTTACTTTATCCCAGAAGTCAGCGTTATCAGGTTTCAAGAGTTTGATCTTGTTCCAGAACTGCTCATCCGTAGGATCTACTACGTTTGCTGCAAGTTCTTTTTCCAGCTGGGCTACAATCTGACGGATCTGTTTGATCTTGGCTTCTTGTTCTTCTAGCGGAAGTTCTTTTACTTCCGGAGCAAACTCATTCAAGCCAGTAAGGTATCTTTTGATACCGTTAATCTCTAGACAAGCAAGCTGTTCCTCGTGAAACGCTCCGTCAAAAAGGCTTAAGCCGTACTTCTGTAATCCCATATTGTCCACCATAGGATCAAAAAAGGGACGGATTGCAATACTGCTTCTTTTGTTTTGTGGGTACTTCTCCACAATGGTAACTGTACTCATGTTTGGTTTTTTTGGTTTTTCATAAGCGGCCGCATTTTGCGACCTCATATCAGAACCTGTTGAGAGTTGCAAGCTCTCCGTCTGATCAGGCACGGTGTGCGTACAACAGGTTAGGGGGAAAACAATATAAAGACCTGGGTGCTGTTCTTATGGGAAGCAACCCAGGTACTGTTATAGTTTAGAATGAGCCGCCTGTAACAGGGTTTCTCATCACGATCTTAAGAACCTTGGTAGGATCTTTTACCCAGATCGCTGGCATAGTCTGGCTCATGAATACACGGTAACCGTTGAAGTTTCCAGAAGACTGGAAGCCTTGTGTACGACCCATGTAATCCATTGTACCGTTTTGGTAGAACCACTTCAATTGGTTATCCCAGCTTAACTTCAACAAGAAGATGTTGTCGTTAACGTTATCTGTGATATCAAAAATGATGAAGTTGTAAGAAGATAATGGGAAACCATCAATGATTGGGTTCTCAATATCATTAGTGTGGATGTTATCAAACGCAGGGTTCAATACAAACTTAACGTTAGCCAAGAACGGAATAACGTACTGAGTGTATGCAAAACCAAAGTTTAGATCCATACCTTTACCAGTGATAGCACCGATCTCAGAAGCATTGATAACAAGTCCACTGTTGATAGCTTCCTTCTTAATTGCCTCGTTAACCAGTTTCATACCACCAAGACCAGTTTGTACTACAAGCTGACGCTTAGGATCTGGACCTTGGAACTCAACCTTACCATTGAAGAAGTTGAAGATTTCAGACTTAAACAAATCAAGATTGAAAGAACCTTTGTTGTAGATACGCTTGTAAGAGTTATCCAACTGCTTCCAAAGACCTACTGACAAACGGATATCATCTGGACCGTCTTGCTTAACACGTCCACCTTGTCCCCACATGAGGTAAGTTTCCATGTCGTTAGCAATCTTAGTCAAGTGAGCAGCCTCAAGAGTAGTCAAGAATGTACGAGTCAACTGACCAGACTGGTAAGCTTTCTTTACATAATCTTTACCCATTTTAGAAGCCATGCTTTCAAGAGAAGTAACAGAAGGATCTTTAAGAGCCTCACTGTCAAAGTTTCTCCAAAGCTCAACTACAGGTACAGTACCGTCAGCCTTCATACCACCTTTCATCATCAAGTCTGCACGAGATGAGATAGAATAGTGTACGTGAGCTTCTGCACCACCTACGTAGTTGTAAAACTCGCGGAAACCAGCAGATACGTTACCCAAATCTGAGAAACGCTCACCGTATTCACCACGGGCAGAACCCTTACGGAATACTTTGGTTCCAACTTTCAAATACTTGTTGTCTAAAAACTTAGCATTGTCATTGTTTACAAGCTGTACTGTGTAGATGAAACCGTCACCAGCAGGGATGATATCATCCGAAGTGATGTACATTTCAACACCGTTGTACTTGTCATAGGTAATGATGTCACCGTTACCAAATGAACGCTTGTTTACTTTGATCTTAAAGCTCTGTCCGTCAATACCTTTAGTTGTATTTGCGGATTCTATATCTTCTGTGATATAGGGTAGATCCTGAGCTACAGGGATCTGCCATTTGTACTCACCACGTGCGTTATCTACAGAGATAACGTTCTTTCCTCCAAAGCTGGACATCTGGTACAAAGGCATTTCTACCTTTTGAGCCATAGCCCACAAGTCAACTGGTCCGAGATCAGTTGGCTCTGCACTCTTTAGGAGGTTTGAAAGGTGGTAAGAATCTACGTGTGAGCTAGTCTGATAGCTGGTATCTCGTAGAAATATACCATTGTTCAAAACTGGAGTTGCCATAGGGCATCGGATTTAGGGGGTTAATAAAATATTAGCGTTTAAAAATATTCTGAGGTCTAGCTATTTTTCTAGGTCTTTGGTCATCATCATCCTGATATGTAGAGCTTTGCTTACGGCTCTGCTCAGTCTTGAGCTGGCGTACAGTTTGTTCTACTGCTTGGTTCTTTCCCTGCTTTACTAGGTTCTGACGATATTCATCAGGATTAGAAAGTAACCAGAGAGCTTCTGCAATAAGCGGGTAGTTAGGTTCAACAAACTGGTACTTCTCTAAAAGATGACCGAGTAGGTTGGTTGGACGACCGCTAATGGATGGGTACTGAGGTTGTACAAGACCACTATAAAGTTGAGCTTGTGTTTTCTTATCAAGTTTCAAACCATTGATCTCTGCCGGACGAAGGGCTTCAAACACATTCTGCATATAAGCCTGTGCAGCTTGTTCTTGCTGTTGCTTTCTAGCTTCCTGTTCTGCCAGCTGGGATTGCACGATTTCTTCCTGCATCTGGTCCAGCTTTGGTTTGAACTGCTTGGCTTTCTTTTCCAAAACTCCCAAGTCTTTCCAGGTATTTACTTCTTCTTCTATCTCCTCTTCTGTACCAAAACCGGTAGCATTGAGGTAAGACCTTACAATACCTTCCTGGTCATTCTCGTCAGCCGGGTTCAAGGAACGAACCTGCTCAACCTGTGCCAGGGCCTGAAACAAACCTTTAAGATCTTGTCCGCCATCCATTACATACTTAGCTGCATACTGCAACTCATCAGGTAATGACTCAAAGAACTCTTTTGGAGTCTTGGCTGCTACTTCTTGCTTGAGGTTATCAACGTTAGCCTGCCAGAGCTCCTCTATATCTTTCTCTCCAAGACCACCGAGGTAGTCATCAAGAGATTGTTTACTTTCATCAAAGTCATCAAAGGCAAACATTTCCTTTGACTCTATGCGTTTTTTCAGAAACTCTACCAGACCGGACTTTTCTGTACGAGGACGACCGCCTTTGGTCTTCTTCTCCTCTTCCTCTGATTCTTCGTTACCTAGTTCGTCAAATACGTTACCAGATGTTTCACGGGAAACTGGGGGTTCTATGTCCTTTTTATCTTCTCCTGCAGGCTCATCTTTGTTTTCTTCTTCATCTTCTTTATCAATGAAGCTTAGATCTACAGCTTTTGCAGAAAAGATATTAGGTTTTGTTTCTGCTTTCTTGGTATCAGCAGCTGTTGGGGTTACGATACTATCTGCACCGGGGGCTCCAAGCCAGCTGTCTATGTCAAGATCTACTTGCTGTACAGATGTCTGTACATTGTTCTGATTTTCCATAGGTTATATTGGTTTTTTATGGTGTACTTCTACAATAAAAATATACAACTTTAAACCCTAAAAATTTACTTTGTAGAGCTAAAGAGTACCTGAAGTATGGATAATAGAGCTATAGTTCTCTATTAAGCTGGAGTTTAGTTTGACTTTTTACCAGGTTTGTCGTACTTATTCTTGTTTTCCCTGGCAATCTGGAGTTGTTTCTCAGCTATCTCTTTTTGAGTCTGAAGCTTTTCACGCTCAATTTGAAGCTTAGCACTGCCTTGTTCTTTCTGAGTAAGTGTCTGCTCACGCTTTAGGTTCATCTGATCTTGATAGCGTTGTTCATTACGTATACCTTCAAGAGCATCTTGAAAGTCTGACTGCTGATTTTGGTTAATATCTTGCATAGCTCCATAACCGGCAGCACGGATTTCAGCCACTGTAATATCTTTCTGACGATCCATGTCAGCTTGCTCAGCTCTGAACTGGAGATCCATTTGCTTCTGACGCTCCTGGCTCTCAAGCATTTCCTGCTGCATCTGCTGTTGCTGCTGCATCTCAGACTGCTTTTGTGCCATAGATTTTTCTTCAGCAGACTTAAGAACACCGGTAAGTTCGGCTATAGACTCAGACTTAATTACATTACCCAGATCATAGATAGATGCACCAGTTGTATTGTTATTAAGAGCCAGCTGCTTAAGCTGCTCCATAATTGCACGAGAATTAGTCTTTGTAGTACAGAAAATATTTAGATCTCTAAGCAGAAGATCTGTACCATTCATCTCAAAGTTTACCTTCTCGTCTTTAGAAGTAATGTATGTAAGCCTTACACTAGGTTTCTTAGAGTGATAATATTGAGCCAGATCAGTTCTCATTTGATGAACCCTTGGCATTAGGTTATCACTATGCTGAATAAAATACTGCTCAGTCTGTGCATAGCTGGCATTCATAGCCTGCTCTATGCCGGTAGCAGTTTGTTGCTGTGCAATCTGCTGACCCATACGCTGAGGGTTCAGACCAATTACTTCAAAGGCCTGGTTCTTGAAATACTGAGCTAGGTTGATACGTGAGAGCAAACGGTTAGTCTGCTCAAGGTTCAGCACCTGGTAGTGCTGGAAGTTCAGAGCATTCTCTGTATTGGTAATAGTAGTATCCAGCGGTAGCATCTGGAAGTTCTTCATAGCCACATAGGCTTTGGCCAGATTATTTTTACCCCAGTCTTCTCCCAAAGAGTGACGTGGTAAAGAGTTCTGGTCCAGAAGAATAACCGTTCCTAGCTCATCTACAAGGATGTCAGCTATCTGGTTATTTACAATGTTATAACCTATCTGGTATGGCTTCATAAGATCAACCAGTGAAATACTGCGGGTGTTACGATCACCAAATACAGAACCTTCCACTGGAAGCTTACAACCATAAAGAGTAGAATCTCCTTTAAACTGGAATGGAATACGTCCGGGCTTACCTCCGTTCAATCCTAAATAGATAGGGTTGATACCTCCAGGGTTATTCTGACCCCAGAAAGCAGGACGGTTAGGTCCAATCTTAATACCACCCCAGGTTTCGTTGATCCAGATCCAGTCAATATGTTCACCAAAGATTAAGTTATCCTTGGACTTTTGTTTGTATATAACAGTATTGTACTCAGGTTTGTCTGTTATCTTGTAGGTTTCGTCTACAATGTCTTGTATAATTTCACCTTCTTCAGTAATCTTGGTAAGATGTCCTACTTTTCTCTGACTCTTCCAGTAGATTGAAGAAACCCTGAGCATATGACTTTTACCAAAGTCAATAGTATCTTCTGAGTCAGACATAATCCACTCAACTATATCTCCCGTACCAAACTGTGAGTCATATACAGAAGTAAACTGGCGGTAAGCCAAAGACGGCATTTGAGTATTCCACTCGTGAGAACGAGTAGGATCATAGTAAGTTCCGTCATTCTGGTATCCTTGAATAGGATAGCCAGCTGAACGTACAGGATAGATAGCTTCCAAAGCTTCTAACTGATCCTGCGTCATCATCCATCCGTACTTGTCAATCACATCTGATACACTCATCAGATCCATTTTACCCACCCAGTTACCCTGGCTGATATAACGAACATCTGGTGATTTGTGATAGAAAGTAAGCAGCGGATTCCAAAGTTCTACCTCATAATCATCTTCCATCATGCGGAAATGCCAGAACTCACGGTCTGTAATTAGCATATCACGGAAAGCACGCTCTTCTAGTTCCTGCATCTTAAACCTTTCCTCATCTACGCTCATCTGGTGGGTAGCCCACTCTTCAATCATAGAACGGTAATCTTTACGGAAGAATCCTTCTATTTCTGGAAGCTTCTGCAGGTTTTCAGGAGCAATGGCTTTCTGCATTTCTTCAGAGTCTAGCTCTATACCCATGTTCATCATCTGCATCATGACTCTGCGTTCAGCATCCTGAAGCAGTACATTCTCTACCATGGATCTTTTTTCCTCCATCATTTCGTTGTAGGAGATATCATCCACGGCCTTGAACATGATACGAGAACTACGCTTTGAAAACTCGTTTGCAAGTACGTTAATTACATTAGGAATAATAGGATAGAACTTAAGCTCTAAAGCAGACTGATCTTCTTTAGTAAGAGTATCTATCAGATCCGCCATCTCGTTGTCTTCTTCTACAATGTAGTCTGCCTTATCAATAATACCTTTGGCAAGCTTATAGTTTTTCATCAGCCTGCGAGCATTACGTCTGATCTGCTTCATGCCCTGCCACTCTAACCAGTCAAGGTTCCAAGCTCTCCATTCCTCATCCTTTTCCTTCTCAGAAAGAAACTGGATAGGCTGGGTCAGGGTACCCATCTTATTATAGTCGGCCTTTTTACCAGCCTTTAGGTCTAGAGCGTTATATATCTGCATGATTCTTAATTATTTAGGTTGGGTTCAACCTCAGTATTTATAGAAAAAAAGGAATTGGCCGGCACCGTAGTAGTCCCAGTTCCACCAGTCCAGGTAACCGTTCCACTGGATATACCTGATCCATAAGGTTGGATATAAGGCTGAGTTGGAACCGTCCAGGGTGTTGTAGTACCAGGAATAAACGTAGGAGGAGTAACTTCTTCCTCTTCCTCCTTTAAAAGCAGTAAAGCCTCCTCTAAAGTGAGTGAGCTTTCTTTTATCAGGCGAGAAAGAATAGTTACTTTCTGTGCGTGTAACGGGGTGTTTTCCATTATCTAAGGTTTTTAAAGGGTGATCTTGGTGGTCTCATACCGTTAGAACCCCCTTTAGAAGACCCAATGTGTCTAAAAGGTCCCCAATTTAATTTACTAAATTTCTGGGAGTTATCCAACTTTTGATCCGTAACTTCTACACGTTTAGCAAGTCCTCTATTGGCCTGCTGTACTTTTGCAAAGGCTACCAGGGCACAAAAAGCTACCAAACGGTCCACGTTAAGACCTTCCTGGTAAGCTTGCATCTCTTTCAAAAGCATTACATCCGGAATTCTTTCTACCCCATAGATGGTTTTTACAATCTCTCCATCTGTCTTAGTCTCGTGATCCAGCTCTTCTTTAAGAAACTCTATGCCGTAAGACAAAAGATTTCCTTTAAAGATGGTTCCTACGTTCTTCCAACCATATTCTTGGAACACGTTACGGTTGGCACCCAGGTCTTTCAAGAACAGGATCATGTCTTTTGGTACAAGATATCTCTGCTTCTTTCGGCTGATCATATACTGAATAAATAGGGCCACGTTGTTTTCCACTACGGTCCAGGCGTTGTACCACTCTATGATAAGTTCCAGGCGTTCGTGTGTTTTGTTTAGGTCATCAAACCTGCCGCACCAGCTGGCTACAATCTTATCACGTTCTATGGTATTGGTTACTTTACCGTTACCCTCATCTTTGATTACTTCAACTGGATTCTTGTACACGTAAATGGCACAAAGAGATTCAGAGGTTGTAGTCTTACCCTCCCCTACAGGATCCACGGAAGCATAGTACATCCCAAAAGGAGGATCCTTCTGCGGTCTTTCGTACACACAAAGCACACCCTCTTTATCTTCTGTTTTCTTAGAGATAGGAAATTCCATGATCGGAATCTTCCTAGATTGTTTATCTATGATCTTTCCTTCTGCGTTTCTGGACAGTTCCAAATACTCAACAGGGTATTCTTTATCCTGAATACGCTGAATCTGCTTGGAAACAAGATGTGGAGGAAAGACAGATTCTTTTCTCGTAGCAAAAGCTTCTTCTATGTTTGTTGGCTTCTGTGATATACGAAGCTGGTATTGTTCAGGAGTCAGGTCACGCTTCCACTTAATACGTTCTTCTGTAATAGCAGCTAAAGCTTCTTCTACTTTAGAATTACCAAAATCGTCTATGAATGGAGGCATAGACCATTGCTCTGGTATAAAGAGACCAGTCTTACCTATTGTGCCATTCTTATCAATTAGATCAGATGGTACAGCATAGATATCATTAGCTTCTGGCTGCAGGATCATCATCTTTAACGGCTCACATTGATCAAGGTCACCGACAGATCCAGCTGCTATAAACATACCAGTAGTAATCATACCACTTTGCATGGCAGGACGCATATACTCGTAGGTCATATCCATCTTTGGGGCAATACCAGCCTCCTCGTGGAAGAAGTAGGTACAGGGGCCACCGACACCATTTGTAGGATCTTTTTCAAAGGAGGTACCAGTGATGATACTCTTGTTTCCCTTATAAGTATCACGGCCGCTAATACGTACTTTAATACGTTGTTGCCAAGAAAATACTTTGTCTGGATCACTTGGTCTATACCAAGCAGTGTGTTCATTTAGAAAAGTTCTGTACTCAGTAAGCATACGCCAGGTACCCTTCTCTGAGATATAGTCTTTAAGACTTGCGCCCATCTTAAGAACAGCACCATCTTCAAACCAATACATGTTGATCAGCTTAGCTGCATGAAAATAAGATGAGGCTATCTGACGTTTCTTTAGAATAGCTGAATGTCTGTAGTGTAGTTCAGCTAACTGCTCGTAAAGGGCCATGTGATACTGGGCATCTCTTACTTTAGCAAAGTCAAACCGTTTTTCTTCTTTGTCATAGATAGGAAGAAAGTTTAGCCACATGTAGTAGTCCCGACTGATATACCATACATTAAGTCCGTTTTTGACAATAATGCCTGACTTACACTTCATTTTCTGGTCATCCCAGTAGTTAATAAAGTCTTTAGTCTTTACAGGAGCAGGACAATAATACCCGTCCTTCTGAAACTTCTTAGCTTCAGCGTTAAAGATCCGGCTAGTTTCATCAAACTCATATCTTCCTGGTTCTTTAAAGCAGGATAATACAAAGTCCCTAAACTCTTCTCTTGAATAAAAAGTAGTTACTGTCCAGTGATCTTTATCAAAGGTTGGTATTTCTATATAATGACTACTTTTCACGGAGCAGTTTTGCTATCTTTTTTACATCACCACCTGTCTTTTGTAATAACTCTGTAAGAGTATTAATAGATTTACTGCGTAATACACCAGGAACATTTTGATTACTCCAGTATTCGTTATACTGGTCACGAGGTATAGCTGCCCAGGTTTTGGTAAACGTGTTAAAATGAAACACGTAGTCATAGAGTGTACTTTCTTCCATAGGTTATTGGGTTATAGTTGCGGGGCCTAGAGTCGAACTAGGATCCCTGGGTTATGAGCCCAGTGTGCTACCTTTACACCACCCCACAATGTTGACCCGTTCTCTATAATCTCCGGTGGGTCAAGCCGTGTTGCAACTACGATTGCAATAGGACAAGTGAGCATCAGAACTTTTCTTCTTCAGATAGATCTGCTAGGCTTTCCTAATGTTACGATCCGCACGTCTGCGGCCAGTGGCTGTAAGAGGAGGAATCGAACCTCCACGTGGTCTTTAGGAACAGAACAGGATTGATGGTCAACCTCCACCGGGGACACCCCGATTGTATTCTGTCTTTATCAGATCTTCCACACCCCCGAGACAAGAGGGCACGTCTGCCAGTTTCGTCACCTTACATTTTTAGAGCTTTTTACTTTACACTTATTGATCGTATGCTAGGTTTTGTCCTCCCCTTACTTGGCTTTGTTGTTCCTCTTCCAGGTCTCTGAGAGTACCCTTGAAACTCTGCCGTATAGCCTCGAACTTTGCCGCAGCGTTGACCAATGCAGTAATGTTACCATCTCTGCCGTGTTCAATTTCTGTTGTCTCCATATACTTTGCCAAACGATCCAGCATGCTCTTGATCCCTGCATAAGCTCTGTAGGTAGGTGTCTCATACATCTTACGACACATCTTAAGGGCGTTAACAACAAGATCATCATCAGCAGAAAAGTCAGCATCAACTTCTGCCAGAATAAGTTCTTCTTTATCTTGCTCTGGTACATCAAAGAATGGGTTTAAGTCTGGGTTGGGACAGGTCATGTAAAACAAATAGGCGTAGATACGCGGAGCTTCATCACCGTATTCATCCATAATGTCCTTTAAAAACTTTAGAGTATAGCAGTGTTCACTGGGAACTACTTTACCGTTTTGTATGTCAAATAATCTTATCATGTTCTTCCAAATGTTATGTTCTTTTTTGCCCTGATATCCTTGTGTGTAAACTGCCAAAACTCTCCGGTCTCATTTATGATCACAGTATAGATAGTATCAGTCTCATGACCATAATCTGTCACCAACCATATAATACCATCTCCTTTTGGAGTAATTACTTCTAGCCTATTGGCTGGTTCATAAATCATGTTCTTCGTATTCTACTTTAGCAGCTTCATCCCGTAGGCAGAGCTTTTTATATAATTCTTTATCTGTGCTCCACTCTGAACCGGTCCACCACTCAAATCCGTAGAAGTCTGACTTATACAGACAACACTGTTCGTATCCACCAAGAATGTATACATACTTACATCCCAGAGCTTTTGCAGTCTCGCACTCATATAGCTGTGCTACTTTACCAAGAGAAAGACTAGGTTCTGCATAGTCCCATACAAACTGTGTTGCTACTAAAGCATCCTCATATTGTTCTATGCAAGAGTATCCTATAATCTTACCCATCACACTGTACTCAATCATACAACCTGTAAAGAGTTGCTCCCAGGTAATTGTTCTTAGAAAACCATGATGAACTAAATACTTTTCATACAGTTCACGATAAACAGGTTTGTCCTCAAACTTTTGGTACATAAAATCCACAAGCTTTGCTTTCTTTCGTGTAGTCTCGTGTGGCTTATATCCACTAATATTTATTCTTACAGATCTAAGATTATACCATGCATCTTCCCAAGGTATCCAGCCATTAGATAATGCTTCAGAAGGACTTTCTCCTTCTTCTAAAACACCATGTGGTTGAGAGTAAATAAAATCCTGGTCAGATACTTTACCAAAACCATTGATATGATCAAAGATTACTTTCACTAATACTTTGGTTTTAGTTTGTGTCTATTATCTTCCAACCAGTGCAAGCATGAAATAACTTCTTGCTTCATATAAGAAAGGTCATACTGTACTATATCTTTTACTACAGGATCACCGTTTGTATCAAGAGCTGTTATAGGATTACCAAACTTGTCTTTATCTACTTCATCAAACATGATGTGATGAATAGTCAGGCTCCCAAATCTTAAACGTGGGTTATGTTTTAAAATAATAAACATGTACAGTGATAGCTGCAATGCATAGTGGTTCAGGTTACAATCATCAAGATGAGAAACAGGAGCTAACATCTTTTGTGTGATACCTTCCCAGTTAGTGTATCCTTCTGCTTTTATTTCTTTGTTTGTTTTGTAGTCTGTAATATGTACTTCACCGTTTATTACTTCTACTAAATCAGACTGACCACAAAGTCCGGCTGACTTTAAATACACCATATGTTCTGGGTATACTCCGTTCTGTAGCTTTTGATTTGGAGAAAACTTAATACCTTCTTTTTCTATAGGCTTTACTACAGGAACTACGTAACCTTGACGTTCCATGGTAGATAGTTCACAAATATCTCTTTCTCTGCAGTTGTGGTACCAGGTTCCGAGACTTGTTGCTCTGTTAGCTTCTGACTTCCAAGCATCTTTGATAGCTTCTGGAGTCATGCCGTACCATTTTGATTTCTTGTTTTTACTAGACTTAGCAGCTATTGTATCAGCGTCAAAAGGTTGTTTAAAGTTTGAAATAAACGAGGTTACACTTAACCAGTCAATACCGTCTGGTTCTATGCTGCTGTATTTGTGATTTTGTGGAGTGAATGTTATTATCATATCTGAATCCAATTGGGTTATTCATAGGGGTAGTAGATATAGCTTGCATTACTTCTTGCGGGCTATGGAAAGTAGCATAATACCTTCCGGAAAACTTATCGTACACCACGGATCTTTTCTTACTTATCTGATTTTTACTGTTCACGTATTGTTCTACGGAACTAATACACTCTTTTCTAAACCACTTCTTTACCTTGATTTGTTTGACCAGGACTTCTTTCCGTTCTGGAAATAACTCCCCGCCTTCCATCTTTTGATAGATGGTTTTAGTCTTATAGATGGAATGTACTACGTTCAGTTCTATAGAATCATGTGGTGTCACAATCCTAACTTCTGGTTTAGTTGATCTTCTTCTTGTTGACTTATCTCAGCTTTCCAATATCCCATAGGACACGCTGAGCTAAGAGAGCGGGTTTTAAATCCAAGAGAACAACCACATCCGCCCATAGTCTGGTTACAACAAGGTTCAGTTCCAGGTACCAAACATCCATTATCTGTTTCGGTGTACAGATCACAAGACCGGCAGATACTCATTCTTTCTTTGGCAATCTCTTCTACATCTTCTCTTTTGAAGATAGAGTTGGTGATGCCTTCAACTATCTGACCCTTGTTCTTCCAGATTCTGATTATGTTCTCTTTTAGACTCATACGCTGTACGCTTATGCATTTTAATAAACTCTGCCCGTTGCTGTTCTTCCTCCATGATCTTCTTTAAGTTTTTTAGATCATAAAGTGTTTCTGCAGTTTTATAACGAGCAGTCATTTGCTGGAGTCCTTTCAGCTTACTTTTCTCTTCAAACTTTTCCAGCATCTGGATTTTATCATCTAGCTTCCAGTGCTTGATGGTAAAATCTCCTAGATTAGTTAAATGAATTCTTGCGTGCTGCAAAGAACTCATGCTTTTTCTGACGTTCTCCCAGTAAAACTTAACTATAGCTTCTACTGCTTCAACGGGAACTTCAGTTTGTTTTGCTACTTCAGGTATGAACTCCTTAGCTTTCCTGGGATGCAATTGATAGGAATTTAAAGTCCAACAATATGTTCCCGGTAGCATAGACCTTCAAATCAGGATTGATATAGATCTTCTTCTTGTTCTTACCTTCTTTTTTGATAAGATTCTTTTTCTCTGCTTTAGTCAAGCAGTTTCTTACAGATTGCGTTGAAGAAAATATCTTACGCTCATGTGCCTTATTACAGAAACTTGTCAGTTCCTGGTCCCCTTCCATTGCTAAAAGAGTAAGGCAGTTCAGGTCAGCTTCACTAACTGGAATGTCATACAAGTAGCAGTGTGTAAGGATCTGGTACTTGACAATCTGCCAAGTACTCATCCGTACTCTTTTATCTACTTGGTTTACTATTGCCATTACAGTTCTATTTTAAAACTCATGTAATCTTCCCCGGTTTTACACCAGTTCTTGTGTGTAAGAATAGGTTCAGCTCCGAGGTTTTCAAAGATGTGCCAGGATGCTCCTTTTCTTGCTTCACCTGTAACGTATTCATAGTTCATATCCTTTGCCCACTCAAGTACGGTAGAGATCAGGTTGTATCCTAATCCTTTACCTCTATGAAAAGGCATGACTGTAAAACTATCTATGTGAGCTACGTTATCAGAGGTCCAGCTAACAAGGGCTTCTGCTATCAGTTCTTTTTTTTCTCTGAACCAGATACCCTGGAACTCTTTGTTTTCGGTCAACATAAAAAGCTTATATCGTTCATCCCATCTAAGTTCTTTGGGATGCTCCCGTTCAAACTTTATTGTTTCCCGATAGTCTTTTAGTTTGTAGACCGTGTCCATTACTTCTTCAGATTTCTTTTACCTTTTGGAGTTTCTGAAGGAATAATAACTTCATCACCTACCTTAAGACCTTGCTCTGCTAGATCAGGATTGTTATCCATATCTTCCTGGGTCAAAGTATGTGGGGTACCACCCTCATAAGCCGGCTCCTTTTGGCTAGGGTTGGTAAGTTGAGCAATAAAAGCCAGGGCTTTAAGCTCTTCAGCTCTTCCTACCGCTAGGGCAGTGTTTAGTTCCTGAAGCTCAAGCTGTACTTTCTTTACCTCAATTTGTTCTTGAAAAAATGCAACGACCTCCTCTTTACTAGGGGCAGTCTTTTCCTGTGTTTCTTGTACGTTCTCTGTACTCATAGGTGGTGGTTTTTTTATATGGTTAGAAATTCAGATCCGTAGACTCTTTGGTAGAGTCTGAATGGTACATCTGGAAAATAGTCTGGAATTCATTGTATGGGGTGTCTATGATATAGCTGTCCCCGTGGTCGGTAAATACGGTAGTGCACCCAAACGGTAAAAGATCCTCTTCATCGGTAGTAAGCTTGCAAGCTATTACTACGTCCATATGGAAAGCAAAAGGCAGCCACTTACCCTTGTCTTCTATACCCATCAGGTCAGCTTTGTCCAGATCCAGGGTATGGCAGTGGATATTACAGGTGTGTATCATAGGTTCGGTTTTTTGGTTGGGTCTACACTTATAATATACTTAATAAGTTTAAACTCTCCAAATTTACTATATAGTTCTACATATTATTTAGTGACTTTTCAACAGATGTTAAAAAGCGTGGGAACTAAACGTTCATACGGATTATTTAGTTTGCTTTATTGTAGAAGTAAAAGTTACTGTTTAGTAACAAGTAAATAAAAGTTCGTGAGGAACTAAACATCATTCATCTTATAGAGCTTATATGCCTTACTAAAATACTTTAAGGAGCTCTCTATATACTTAAGTAAGGACAGGCCGGTCTTTGATAACTTGTAGGTAACCTTTGGGGGGACCTCGTTATAAGAGGTCCGGGTAAGTAACTTTTGGGTCTCCATCCTCTTTAAAGTTTGGGCAAGTACCTTGGCTGAGCAGCCGGGTAGGTTATCATGGATCTCATTAAACCTAAGAGGATCTCCATCTCCCAGTACTAGGATACACTCTATACTCCACTTATTATAGAGTATAGATCTTTTAAAATCTATTATATCCTGTACTTCTTTGGTAATCATGAACCTTGTAAGGTAACCTTATACAGACAGAGTACCCATGATTACCAGCAGGTAACTTAATGACTATAAGGTTCCTATTATCTGCCCCCGGGTACTTAACTGACTTAACTAGTGAAAAAAACTGGTCCTAATATCAGCGATACCCCCGGGTAATATACAGCTCTAAGATCCCCCCGGTACTATATCCTTCTATGACCCCCGGTAGGAAAATCTAGTATGCTGGAGGATGGGAGTGATGCCCCAACCAACCACCCCTACGGAATGTCTGGCAGGATAAACCCCCCTGCCATATTATACTATGAACTTCATATTCCAAGCAGGCAACGCACAGTTAGTTGCAACAGGTATCGTACCATCACAGACTCCTAACCTTGCAAAGGTTACATTCTCAAACGGACAGGCAGCAGGTGTCACTATCTCTCCTGCAAAGCTGGAACGCTACTGGAATGTATTACCAGACGGCAACCTCTCTCCTAAATTCTTAACGCCCGAAGGACGCCTTGTTCCTACGTTCGAAGTTAAGAACATTGGCGGCACTCTTATGATTGTCGAAGCGGCTTCTAACCGTCCTATCGTGCTCTAATGCACGGTAGGCGGTTCACCGCCTTTTTAGCTTGCCACATAGCTACCCATTTACGTAGCTGCATTGTTCACTCACTAAATCTATCCACCGTGAAAAGATCTAAGTCTCTGCTATTTAAGACGTGGGAGATGTTCCGTAGCTGGTACAATACCATGAAGCTACGGTTCAGTACGCTCAAACTGAGCTACATGAAGTTCTCTCCGGGTCATAACCCAGTTAAAGTGGTTATAACTTATTGATAATCAGGTGTGTCTGAGTGATAGCCGCTCAGACCACCTTTCTTTAACCTCTTTTATATCCTCTTACCGGTAAAGTTTTGCCGCGGATAAGATGGCTATATATTACAGCTTACGGAACTGAGGGAGTATTCCGTGATGTATAACCTATATGTACACTGTTCAGCTAACTAATAGTTAGACCAGCTCATTGCAATTAGGATACAAGCTTCTACCTCTATTATTCATTTGTTACACCAGAGACAAAAACCCTCAAGTGTGTTAGCCTGACGAGGACTATGCTTGGTTAGGGTTGCAATGTAACAGATGTAATAAGCTTCTTTTGTTTCTAGCGGTTGTTAGAAATCCCTTGTTGAACGGACTGTGGGTTAACAGAACGTCTTAATGTACCAGTTCAGCTTCCCAAGGGCTGACATATGTAATCAGTAGGAGTCATGACCTAAACATCTACCTTATTAGAGTTTAATAAACTCAGGTCTAGAGAAATGGATGTATTACATGTGAGTACAGAGGGATCTGAAATAGGTGTTTATCTGTTCTACTTCATAGAATAGAAGCTTTATGGTGAGGCTTAAACCAAAAAACTTATAGTTGTCAGGTCTATATAACTGTCCAGTAGTTAGCTGTTCTAACTCTTCTCTGAGCTTCCCGGATTGTTAGGAGAATAGAAGTACTGTAACCCGGGTTTCTGTTGAGCCACAGATACAGCTCACAGTGGGTCGTTTTATGACGGCTCGAGACGGTAGACATAAGGTGACTCACTGTCACGCCTGTTTATGGAGAGATGTCTGGGTATATGTAAGTATACCAGATCGGACAGTCTCAGTGATAAAGCAGGTAAGGTAATGGATTTTTCTTATTACTTACTATGTACCGAGTATCTAGCCGGGCACTTAGTGCAGGCAGTTTTCAATCCAAGCCTTGAGCAAGCTGGACCATTTTACATAAACTACAAGCTCTTTTTACTTACCCAAACCATTATTACCGTGAAAAAAGTATTAACCCTGGTCATTCTACTGACCACTTTAATGTTATCCTGTAAAGTACAAGATAACAACCAAAATAAGCCTGTTGCTACCATTGTCTCTGAAAACACAGACAAAGAAGGCCGTCTTATGTTTACCGTTAAGCTACCTAATGGTAAAACCATTGAGCATATGTATGCCGAAGAGATAGCCCAAGGTTTGCTAGACGGCAAATGGATATACGACGAAGACATGACACTGGTGCCTACCTCTTGTTACCAGGTTACCCTAGAACAGGACAGCATCCATATCGTGGACCGTGACCGTCCTGTTGCCGTAGTAAGCTACAAACAGATTGGTATTTTAGACAGCATATTCACCAAAGACAACGAATAAACATATGAAGTACATACTTAAAATCATGCTATTGAGTATAGCAGTAATCCCATTATTTGTATGGGAAGCATTGGTCTACATCTGGACCTTTAACAATTCAGGCTATAAAACCCTGAAACAAGACTATAAAGTAACGGTTAAGTCTTACTACCGCAAATTAGGTAAACGTACAGGCCCAACCACATTCTAAACCTTCTAAACTCTTGTATATGAAAGCAACTAAAATCATGCTCGCTTTTATAGGTACAATCCTTTTAACCTGGTTATTCCTGGGTACCATGAACTACTTACTCTCCGGTGACTTATCCTTCCGCCAATCCATTACACATGGTGGCGTAGGTATGATCATGCTCATCTTCGGATGGATACCATCAGTGGTAGTATCCATAGACCTGGACACCAAACTTTCTTAGGTACCATGGGTGATACCTAAACATAGTATATTATAGTACTTATACTATATACTATGTTCTGGGTACCATGGGTGGTACTTCTGAAACTTACATAATTACACGGATGGTTAGCCCTGGAGATAACGTCAAAGGGGTACATCTGTATTATTACTAACCACAAAACTAATTACATTGAAAAAGTTATTGATTATTACTCTGGTTGCTATTACAGCAACAAGCTGTGTTGTGTACAATCCACAGCATCCACCAAAAAACTACAAATGTAGTATGGGAAGATAAATTATTCATTTACTTAACCTCAATCCAATGGAAGAAACTACTGTATTAGATCCGGCACCTGACCAGATAGATCTGGCTACCGGCAAGAAAATGTGGATGCTTGATGGCTACCGTATATGGGCTGATTCATATCAGCAAGCCTTAGAGATACTTCCTCTTATTCAAAAAGCCTAAATCCTTTCTATGAAAGAGTTACTTACTTGGTTCGGCCTAATCCCCCGATCCTCCTTTGAAAACCAAAAGCCGGTCATAAAGATCGCAAAATCCACCTATCCTGAAGACCAACCAACCGAACAAGATTGGATAAACGAATTCAGGGTCTCTATTCTGTACGGTAAACTAGCCGTACACTTTTAAGGACTTAGACCTGTTGGACTTCACACAATGGGCAGTTTACGGTAAGCTTCAAACCGTTTTATTTTGTAACCAATTTCAACTCTAATAAGTTATGAAGAATCAAACTGGATGGTCAGACCCATCAAGACTAGCAATTGTATCTGAAGAGATACAAAAATCTCCAGACAACCTTAGAAAAGCTTTTGAAAACATTGCTAACCGTATCGGTGGTATCACTACACATGCTGTAGCTCAAGCTTGGTATACTTCACTAAGAGCTAAGTTCAGTCAGTTTCAAACTCAGAGTCCTAAGGTTATTATGTCCAATGTAAAAAACAATCCTCGTACATTAAGCAGTGGACAGCCTATTCATCAAACTATCTTATCATCCAAGTCTTATGATGGTATGAGGATAGTTACTGTAAGACAATATTTTGCTATCTAGCATAAACTCGGTGAGGCTAGCAATAGCTAGCATGGGCACGCTCTTGCCCGAACCAATTGGACTCAGGATACTGATCAACCATGAGCTAATGCAAATGAGAACCTTTGCCGTAATGGGGGATTATAAACCTTAGATAGTATATAACTGACTTATGTTATAAACTAATTAATCGTTCATAATATACAATACTGAACCTGACAGCATAGCTGTATAGACGTAGGAAACTCTGCACAACCGGTACGTGAAGCCGGTTTTTTTCTTTATCCAATCATCCTAAAAACCTTTTTATGGTATTAGCAACCAAACAATTCAATCATGAGATTGAAAACTTTCATCAAGCTATGGGTATCTCTGATGATATCCGTACCAAATGCAGAGAACGTATATTCTTCTCTACAATGAGTAATGCTCTTCAGGTACAAGAACTTTTTGAAGATCAAGATGACGCACCAAAAGAAATGCGTACAGTAACAGGAGACCTTCAGCGTTGCCTTCGTATGATAACTGATCCTTTAGAGTATGAGTATACGCTAATGGTCTTTAACAACGCACAACGTATGGCTACAGAAACAATGGCTTACTATAAGCACATGTTGGAAAGCCATAACAACAGGGAGGACCGTGTTAAGATGAAAATCTTAGAACTTATGGAAGAAATCCGTGGTAGTAAAGACGACGATGATGAGGAAGATGATGAGGCACCGGTTGACCGTCTTAACCGTAAGACCATGGTTAAACGTATCAAGCTTATAAAGAACAGTCATCACAACTTTGATACTTATATGAATATGCTCTATAAATGGGCCAATGGTGAACCTAATAATAACAGTAAGCCAGACATAGATGATTTTTTAAGAAATTTATTCTCAGGTAATGAGGATTAGTTTAGGGTTGGTAAGTACGGGGATCTGGAAACAGGTCCCCTTTTTTTAAGAATTATTTGTAGAACTCAGAAAAGTTCTCTAATATTGTTCTACAATTCCTATGTCATACAATAATCCTAGACTTAAGAACGGCTTTGGTCAATCTACAAGTACAGTGATGAGAGATCCTGCTGTTAACTTGAATGACAAAGCTATATATGCATATCTATGCACGTTTGCTGATAGTCAGTCAAACCAATTACAAGTCAGTGTATTTACTATGGCTGCAGAACTATCGGTTTCTAAACAAACTATTATTAGATCTTTGAAAAGATTGGAATCAAGCCAGATCATTAAACGGGTATTTGTATCTCGTGATCAGCCTAAGACTACTATCATACTAAAATAACTTAGATCCAGGCCGGTCTAAGAGTTGTATCACATACTAGATAGCTTGCAAAACTATGCAGGTATTGGATATGGCTGACCGGGCCTGAATCAAACTCTTTGACTGACTGTATCAACACCGAGTAAGTCAGATGGCCTTCGGCCAGCGTTGGTCTGTTACAGTAGTTAGAAACTAAAGTCTGATCTCAGGAGCCTGTAAGTAAGCTTCCAGGTGACCGCGAGCGGTTCCGTGAGCCAGTAATGCCCACATGATGATAGGTACCGGGCCATGAAAACTCATCATACTTAGTAGCCTGTCCGAGAGAATCATGAAAGCAGTCCCTGAGATAGACTTTTTTAATTTATAAAAACTTACAAAATGAAGATAACAGACAAATTTGTTTTTTTCTGGGATGGTCCTTACTCCCAATGGTTACAACGTCCTATGCAAATAGACGGTGTAATGTACTCATGCTGTGAACAATACATGATGGAACAGAAAGCTTTGCTCTTTAATGATAAAGATGCAGCTAAAGCTATTATGAAAACAACTTACCCTGATGAACAGAAAGCATTGGGTAGACAAGTTAAAAACTTTAACCGAGATGTATGGGATCAGCACTGTATGAATATAGTATTCAAGGCAAACTATGCTAAGTTTTCTCAGCATCCAGATCTTGAAAAAGAGTTACGTGTAACAGATAACAGAATCATAGTAGAAGCTTCCCCTACTGATAAAATATGGGGCATTGGTATGCACGAAACAGATCCTGATGTTGAAGATATTACTAAGTGGCGTGGACTTAATCTGTTAGGCCAAGCTATCATGAATGTTCGTGCTGTTTTGAGATACGAACTATACAACGCATAATATGAAGCTGAAAATCAGTAATCACTTAGACTGTTATTATATACTACCCGGCTTACGGGTGGTATATGATAACTTCTACGAAGGAGAGCTATGCTTTCTTTCTATAGAAATATTCTGGCTCAAGTGGAGCCTTGATCTTATTCTGGTAGATAAATAGTTCCACGGGGGTGCCTGGATTTGACAGGTAGTTAAGTGGTACGTAAACATGCGGACCTTTGGTAGAAGTGGTCCTTAAATAAACTGCAAACAATAAACGCAACGACACAGTCTGAGCGTGTAGCAGAAGGTGAAGCTATCTTGGCTTCTATCTTCGGTGAAGTAGCAGTAGCTGCCTAACCTACGGGGGATCTATCCCTGGCAACAGAAAATAGTAAACTGACATGCCTTAAGGTTGGAACCCTGGATAGGCCCAGGAGAAAGGAGCTATAAACAGAATGCCTCGTATTAAGAACTAAGTTCCCAAAGCGTAAAACCTTCCAGTTGCTCCCGACATGTCAAGCCGAATGGTACAAAGTCCTATGATGGTAGTTATGCTACCGGATACTGATGGCGTGTTGACATTCAAAAAGTTCCTGAACTTAAACCAGGTGGTGGAGACGACCATAACCGGTCCGACCCCTACGGTGCAGTAGCAATACAGTACTAAGCATGTGAGACGTTTTACGTATTGACTTCTATTCTGGACAGGGGTTCGATTCCCCTCACCTCCACTTTTTCATATGGCAAGCAATCGTACCCCCGGTGTTTCTACACTGGGGTTTATTTTCTAACCTTAAAAATCTATATAGTATGAATCTATGCCCTATTTGTAACCAGCCGTATGTGCCGGTAGATGTACACGGTCACGTACAGTGCAGTGTTTGTAAAAGTAATATCCAACCATGCTGTCAGGGAGACACCTGCAACATGGATTATCTAGAAGACAATGGACCTGTGTATGACTCTGCCGGGTTTCATGAAACAGATAGAGATGGAACAAACTAACCACTTGTTTATATGCAGCTGTCATAGTACAGAACATCAAATGGTCATGCATAAATCAGATGCAACCGATTGGTATCCGCCAGAAGTGTATGTACACGTACACCTGATAAGACGTTCTTTCTGGTATCGTCTGAAGTATGGCCTGAAATATATCTTCGGATATAAATCCAAGTTTGGAGCATGGGATGAATTCATACTTGACAGCTCTCATGTCAAAGATCTTGAACAAGTAATCCAACATCTTAAAGATGAAACAGTACAAACCACTTCCAATCCCTAAAGACTCAGCCTGGGGAAGAAACAAATGGTTACGTTATGTACCCGTTTGGCTTAAAGAATTCACACGTGGAGTGTGGAATATTATCAGATGGATACCAACCATCTACAGAGACAGACACTGGGACCATATTTTTATAACTGATATACTTCAAAAAAAGCTTGAGTTTACCAGAGAAGAATTAGTAAACGCAAACAGATTTGTTGGCGTAGAAGCTGTTAATAAAGACATTACCCTAGCTCTAAACTTATTGGAACGCATTAAACACAGCTACTATGAACTTGAAATGTCTGAGTACATCAAAAAGTCATACGACTTTGTACCGGCTGATGTTACCGGTGAGTATGTCACTATGGAATCAACCATCCTAGAAGACAATCTTGAAGACTATCTGGCTAAGTATAAACACACGGCCAAGAAACTTCGTAAGAAGTATAAACTAAAAGTAGCAGATACAGAAAAACTAGCTTTTAGAGTATCTGATTATAATCAACAAAAGTGTGAGCGGATCTTTTGGAAGCTCATGCATTATAAACTAAACCACTGGTGGGACTAAATCAATCTTATGACAGAAGAAAAATATGAAGAGATTAAGAAAGGATATCTTGACAATATCAAGAGATATATGCTTTCTGTAGGAGACCTGTTTCCTCACGTCACCGTATTCGGTGCACATAAAGATGGTAATGATAAAGATGCTATCATCCACATTCCCATACCTGACGAGTTTCTAAAGTCAGAAGACATGAAAGATAAGTTCGTTGATGTTGTCTTACCCGGTATAGCTGACAGTATACATGAAAAGTTTATACCTTATGGTGTAGGCTGGGCAACAGAAGCGTGGGTTAGAACATCACCTAAAGATGATAAACTTCCAGATAACTGGAAGGATCTCCCCATTAAAAGAGAAGTACTGTTTATTAACCTGGAGTTTAAACACAAGACAGAAGCAATTGTCTATGATATTAAACGCATGGGTAAACAAGTCAACGAAGAAGGTGACCTAGTAGATCATATTGATCTCATAGAAGATCAGACTATGTCAGGTGCTGATAGTATAAGCGGAAGGTTTAGTGGATTACTAAGTAAGTTTGTTAAAGCTCATTCTTAATCTTCCTAACTCTTTCCAATTCACGCAACGTTTCATTAACAGCATAATGTTTTTTGGCCATCTGAACAGAGTGAGAGTTATGCTTAGCTGCCTCCATAAGAGAAAGCTCAGATGATACCTCATCTGTATTAAGATGCTTCAAACTGTACAGATCTGCTGTAATGTCAAGTTTATCTTTTACATGACGTTTCCACCTGCGGGTAACCTGTTCTGGACGAATGGGTTTATCACCAGGTAATAAGCCTATAGAAAATATATAACCGGATATGTGATTACCAATCTGTTCCCTCCAGAAGGGCAGGGCTATTTCCTTAATTACCTTGGTTACCCAGCGTTTCTTTCGTCCCTTTTTGACAAAGACCTGGTAATATCCTTTATCCAAGTATGTGTTTTCTATACGTAAACTTAGTAGCTCAGTACGCCTGGCACCAGAGTGAAAGAAGATTTGTATAAACCTTAAGAACACCGGATCGGTTTCTTTTAAGTGTTCTATCAGTAATTTTCTTTGTTCTAGCGTCAGAATGGTACGCACAACCTCATCTTCCTGCTTTTTACGGAGTTGTAATACTGGATTATTTTCTATCAGTTCGTACTCCATAAGCTGTTCAAACAGCATGCCCAGGTAGGTTCTGTATGCGTTCCAGCTACGAGCAGAAAGATTTCTATCTTGCTCACACTGATCCATTATCAAACGAACATGCTTACGCGTTATACGATGTGCTTCTATCTGATTATATCCCAGAGCCCGTATAGAAAGTTGGATATACTTTAACGCAGAAGCCACACACTCTCGGGTATGTGGCTCCACTTTTAGCTTTGAAAAAGCGTAATCTAAAGATTTCGTAAGAAACATGGTTAACTTTTTTAGTAGTTATACCACATAACTTGTTGAAAATCAAGTGGGAGTTGACGGGATCGAACCGCCGACCCTCTGCTTGTAAGGCAGATGCACAGCTTGATAATCAATTAGTTACGTAGGCTTATTAACAGAAAACGTACATGTAAATATATACAATATCTAATAATCCTGTGAAAAGATGTAGTTTTGTAACGTTCATAAATCAACATAAAAGTATTATGGCACACAAACGTCTTTCACTAGATCAGGTAGAACAGATGAAACAGATGGTTAAACAGGGCATAGCTCCTGAAGATATTGCTAAGCATTTTGCGGTAGCTATTTCTTCCGTGCATAACTATAAAGCCAGGTTTAAAGCTGATGGAGTTAAATTTCCTTCAGTTAGAGGTAAACGTCCTACCGGTTCAGTAGAAACAGTAACACCAGTTTCTAATCCTATAGGACAAATTAACTCACCAACTCAACAGATTAATTCTGAAGAGTATAAGTTCATAGTTAACGGAACATCTGTTAAGATATCTGGCCATGCTAAAAATATTAACATAAATAAAGATAGCATGGAAATCAACTTCTAAACTAGTACACATACTAGTTGAAGCAAGCCGTGATAAAATGTCACGGTTTTTTTTTATTTCAAAATCTAATATCCTAGAACATGTTTACAAGTAAAGTAGACTCAAACACTCAGCAAGAAGTAAACAAGCTCCTCGTTAGTGGTGAAAAACTAAGTGACGTAGTCAAAGCATCTGGCCTGACCTATGCTCAAGTATCTTATTTCAGGAAAAAACTGGTAAAAGCAGGAGCCCTGCAGCCGTTGTACAGAACAACGAGGAAAAGAAGAGCTACTCGTCAAACAAGGACGAACGCAGCAACAAGTCAAACTATCGTTAACCCGTCATCTACTAATCAAGCTTTTAAACTTGTGGTTAACGGAACTACACTAGATATTCAAAATGTAAAAAGTGTATACGTATCCCCTGAAGTAGTTGACATTAAATACTAAACACACTATGCTAGAATGGTTGAAGAAGCTATTTCCGTGGACCCAGGTTAAAGTACTTGAGCAGGAAAACAAAGAGCTCCGGGAAAAACTGGTGGAAAGACAGGAACACATCAACAAGACTAATGCATACTGGAAACGTCGTTTCAACGACCTTATGCGTAGTAAAACTACCCACTAAATAATATTATAGCTCTATTATCCAGAGTTCTATTTGTAGACCTTTGGTTATATCAGTTCTACAAGTTAGCTTTATACTAATATAAACGCTAACCCATGCTCTACCAGTTACCAAATGGTAAGGTAATTGAGATAAGCACCGAGCAGTATGTTGAAATGTCCGATGAAGAACTGGAATATCTTATTGCATATAACTACGGAGACGTCATGGAAGACCCATGGTTTGGATCCGTGCTTAGTAAAAAAGATAACACCATATCAGAAGATATACTAGATGTACCACCGGACTTAACTGACATACCTGATACAGATAAGATATCCTATAGTGATATAGACTATAATCCTGAAGAGGACTAACCTCTTTATTATTCAAGTAATCAAGCCCCTGGGGACTAACTGTCCTTGGGGGTTTTATTTTTTAATCAACTAAAATACCTAACAATGGGTAAAGTAGTAGTAACAGCCGATCAAAACGGTAATGTGATTGGCGTATCAGAAAACAATCCCGAGTACGGTTACGTACGTGTGGAGCAGACTGGAAGTTTTATCAATGACCAGGGCTGGCTCCGTATCAGCAGACGTTCTGCATTGATCAAAGGTCTTGTAAAAGACTTAGTAGAAACCGGTTTTTCTGCAGGGCAGGAAATTCCAGGTAAGATTGTAGTTATAGAGTCTTTGACTCCGTTTAACTCTGAGAATCCTGAAAGAGATCTCAAGATTGCAGGTGACACAGGTGTAATATGCCGCTATGATGATCAGCCTATTTATCGTCAAAGCTTTTATACATCTAACATGAGTGCAAATGACCAGTTCATTGTGCATACTAACTCACAGGAAATCAAAGAAGTACAAGCAGCACAACGCTCTATTTCTGCATTAACCTTAAAAACTGAAGCAGTTCAGTTATAATAGTTAGTATAATAAACAAGTAAGGGCCCGGGAGAAATCCTGGGCTTTTTTCTTGTAGAACTCGTATATATTCTCTAACTTCACCTCTCTAATTTGTAGAACATGTACAACCCTAACAAAACCGTTACCGCTAACTCTAAGGGTATTATTATATCCTTCAGAGACTGTAACAAGCACAAGTACATACCCTATCAATCCAAAGCTGTACAAGAAATACAGCAAGGAAAGGCTAAGTACCAACAGCTTGACAGACCTGTGTTCAATAAAACACAGCAAAGACTCTATGCAGAAACCGTTTATGGACTTACGGTATTATCAGCTGAGCAAATTAAGGAACTCTCCCCTAAACGTAAACATGAGATTATCTCAGTGTACAAACGTGTACAACATTTCCTTAATAAGCTGAAACAGGAAGTAATAAATGAGCAGGTTAATGCACTATTGTCTGCACTATTTCACAAGTCTTTATTTATTAAACAGATGTGTGAAATTAAGTCCTACGATCGTGGGTACAAAGACCGTCACACATTTAAAGAATTAGGTCTAAGTCAGGAAAAGATTGCAGAAAAGCTAGTTAATGCTGGCTTCTTACCATCAAACTTTTTTGAGTTAGCATAAATAAATCCTTTCTATGGAAACCATATTCATAACTAATGGAGATGTACAGTTAGTTCTTGTTCCCAAGAACGAGCTAGATAGGCTACTCCTAGCCAAACTGACCGAGTCAGGCCCAGTAAACCTGGAACATATCAGTCAGCCTATAGGTATCCTGGGCCAGTCTGTAAAAGACGCCCTGGTTCTCAAACCTAAAATGCAGCATGATGCTAAAGACAAAGACCAAGATTTGTAATGGCTGCAGTCAAAGCAAAGTAATATGGAAATCCCAAGGTAAAGATAAGTACTGTAAAGAGTGCTGGTATACCATGGAAAAGCCTAAGTCTATCTCACCTGTCTCTAAAAAGAGACGGGTTGAGATGGACGAATATTCAAAGAAACGTGACTTGTTTCTGATAGCCAATCCTACCTGCCAAGCTAAACTAGTTGGATGTACCCGTATAGCTACGGACGTTCATCATATGATGGGACGCGTAGGAGATAACTATTTAAACATGTCTACGTGGAAAGCACTTTGCAGAAACTGCCACAGATGGGTAGAAGAAAACCCAGAAGCTGCCAAAGAACTTGGTTTATCTGATAACAGATTAAACTAATTATTTATGGAACAAAGACTAATAGGACACGTAGGAGTAGACTCAGGTCAGCTCCTGTTATGTGATCCTTGTTATATAGACTCTGAATGGAACAAAGAAGACTTTGAAGATATCAGAGTTTATATGCATAAAACAACTGGAGACGTTCTTCAGTACGGTGTGGACTTCCCACACTATGAAGCTATCATTGATCAGTACGGCAAGACAATGAATGAGCTTAACGCAACAGGTGAATGGGAACACCAGAATTACTATCATGCTCCAAAGCACCCGTTTAGTTACAACGCCTGTGCTAAAGCCACTTTATCAGATGATGGGTATGGACAGCTAAACTACAGCCTGGGTCACCCTGGTGTAGGTGTAGCATTCAGAACAGCTTTTGGTGATGGTATGTATCCAGTTTTAGCAACTTATGATAATAACGGATACCTAGTAAAAGTAGAAGTAGTATTCCAAGACGATTACGAAGAAGATAATAACTATGAGTAAACGTAATGAAATCCAAGAACAAGCCTTGGAAATAGCTGTAAAACAAAGACGTGTCGGTCTAGGCATATCTATGGGAGTTGGTAAAACTCTCATTGGATTACGGTATATAGATCATTTCCAGAAAATAAATATGGATAAACTAAACGTACTCATTGTAGCACCAAAGCTTAGCATATTTGATACTTGGAAAACAGATGCAGAAAAGTTTGGCATAGATATAGAGTCTGCTGATTACACAACATATCTGTCTTTACATAAGCAGAACCCGCATAACTATGATCTCGTCGTACTAGATGAGTGTCATAGTCTATTAGATACACATGAGACATTCTTAGCTAACTATAAAGGACGAATACTTGGACTAACAGGTACTCCTCCTAGATATACACAAACTGAGAAAGGTCAAATGGTAGCAAAATACTGTCCTATACTTTACAAGTACATTACTGATGATGCTATTGATGATGATATCCTCAATGACTATAGGATTATCGTACATAAAATGCCTCTTGGTCTAACCAATAGCCTACCTGTAAAAGTTAAGAACAATGATTTCTATACGTCTGAAAAGAAAAGTTATGACTACTGGAGTAAACGTATTGTTGAAGCCCAGACTAAGAAGCAAGAACAGATAGCATCTGTCATGCGGATGAGAGTCATGATGGACTTTAGAACAAAAGAAACTTACGCTAAGTATCTACTTAATGAAATAGAAGATAAGTGTATTGTCTTCTGTAACACACAAGCTCAAGCAGACAGAATCTGCAGGTACAGTGTACACTCAGAAAATCCAGATGCTGAAGCTAATCTTGAAATGTTTAAGAAAGATAGGATCAATGAACTCTCTTGTGTATTACAGCTTAATGAAGGTGTAAACATCCCAAATCTCAGAGCCGGTATCATTATGCACGCATATGGTAACGAACGTAAGTCATCCCAAAGAATAGGAAGACTACTAAGACTTAACCCAGATGATACAGCTATCATACACATACTGTGCTATTCCGGCACGGTAGACGAAAGGTGGGTTGCAGAAGCTCTTAGAGATCTAGATCCTAGAAAAATCAAATATCACGAAGTAAAAGTATCCGACTATGAACCTACACTTCACAGGTAAATATATAAAACGGAACGGACGTTTGGAGTTCAGCACACTAGCTGCTTCTAAACAGTTTGAACTGTTTGTATCACATATACCTGAAGGACAGATCGTAGAAGTATTCTATGAAGAACAGCACGATGATGGTACCCTACCACAACTAGCTAAGCTGCATGTATTAATTAAGCAACTAGCTGCACACGTAGGTGAGACCGTAGAAAATATGAAATTGTTAGTAAAAGATAGAGCCGGTTTGTGTATAGCCAGGGAAGTATCTGGTAAAGAATACTTCTTAGCCAAAAGCTTTTCAGAGTGTTCTAAAGAAGAACTCTCCCTGGCAATACAAGCTGCTATGGAAATAGGAGAAAATGTTGGGTTTACTCTTTGGTAAGATCATCAACATTAGTTTCTACAATCTGACCTTGTGTTTCAGCTGTAGTTTCTATTTCTCTGAGCAAAGTGATAACAGTTTGCAAATGGTCCATCCAGGGTTCAGATAACTCTTCTTGGTTTTTGATTGCTTCACTTAAACTATTAAGCTCTTCAACACTATGGTTCTCAGTAAGATAAAGCATAAGTGCTTGAATCTTCTGAATAAATGGTGTACCAAAAGTAATAGATATCTGAGCATCACTTTTGATCAACTTAACTGTAGACATAGAATATTATTTACTACAAATTTAGAGAACTTTATGACACAAACTGTAGACCTTGCAGAAATAAAATGCAAGCTTATAGAAAAACTTACCCCATCTGGGTGGGCAACTAAACTCCGAGGGTTTATTCAAAGCTCAGACTTTGATCAAATCCTTGATGAACTCTTGAAAGAAAGAGATGCTGGTAAAAGATTTACTCCTCCTTTAAAGCTTGTATTTAGAGCTTTTCAAGAGTGTCCAGAGAAAGATCTTAAGATTATTATGATAGGTCAAGACCCCTATCCTCACTTTGGCGTAGCAGACGGTATAGCATTCTCCTGTGGGCTTACTGGCAAAACCCAGCCCAGTCTCAATAATATGTTTGAGGCTATAGAAGAAACCGTATTTTATGGATATCCTACATATCAAGATCCAGATTTAACCCGCTGGGCTAATCAAGGTGTACTCATGCTTAATAGTGCACTAACAACCCAGGTAGACAAAGTAGGTACCCACTATGATATCTGGAAAGATTTCATAGCATATGTACTTGATATGCTCAGCTTGACTAACTCAGGACTAATCTTTATGTTACTTGGTGCCAAAGCCCAAGAATTAGAACCTCTGATTGGCCAGCATCACTACGTACTAAAAGCTAGCCATCCTGCATCGGCTGCATATACTAAAACTACCTGGGACTGTAACGACATCTTCAACAAGGCTAATGAGATCCTTGCTAAGAATAACGGTCCCCAGTACAAAATCCAATGGTAACATGGGAGTAGATATCACAGGACTTAACCCTGTAATTACAACAGAACGTCCAGCTCATATAGATTATAGTACTGCTTCTGAAGCAGAAAAAGAATCTTTTTGGGAAGCAATGGACAAATATAGAGAAGAAAACCCCGGTGAGTATTTCCAATCAAACTGGTGGGCCTGGAGACCTATACATGCACTGTGTGACATTGTACAGAGTGAGTATAAGCTAAGAATTAATACATCTCGTTGGGGTGAAAACTCCGGAGGAGGGTTACGTAATCCTAAAACATGTAACAAACTAGCTGATGCTTTACAAGAATATATATCTAAAAATCTTGGTGATCAGCTAAAAGAAGATGATGACGTAATATATTTCTGTCTTGGTTGCTGGAATACAAATGAAGGTTCGTTTATTCCATCAGAGATAGAGGAAAAGCTCAATGAAAAGTACGCTATCGGTACAATACTACATGCATCTATTGTGCTAGAAGACGGGATGATTGTACAACCATCTCACAGTACAAGATATAGTACAATCAAACGGTGGATAAACTTTCTTAGAAACTGTGGAGGTTTTGCAATCTATTAATTAATCAATCAAATATTAAACACAACTACTATGGCAGTAAACAAAGTAGATCTGTATGTATCACAGATCCTTGAAGACCTCGACAACGGCCTGACTTGGCTAAAACGTGATGACATAGGATACGGTAGTATCCAAGACAAGTACAATGCTAAAGATCAGCAGATCACTATGATCCGTAAGCATCCTGCTCTTAAAGATGCAGAGACTAACATCACAGTATTTAACATTATTGATGACACTAAGAATGAAAGAGCAGCAACCACCTTATCCTCTGACGGATCAACGACTGATGAGTCTTTGGAACGCATACTTAGCTTTGATACAAGCAGTACCAAGCCAAGCGGATCTGATTTATCAGAGTACAAAAAAGATAATGGAGAAACATCTGTTACAGCAGAAGACGAGCTCGCTGCTTTCGCCAGCATCTAATATGAGACAGAGTCCTACAGAAAGTGCCACCATATTTAAAGAAGGCACTATACGCAGAGGTAACGATGGTAATTGGTGGATTACCAAGAACTATAACGGCATCCAACGATGGGTAAAACACACTAACCCAACAAGTAGCACAGTTGTACAGACACCTAGTCCAGTACAACCACAAGTAAATCCAAGTCCTAACATTACAAACAAAGTAAACATGTCTAAAGTGAAGACAATCACTAAGAAAACTACCCAAGAGGTACGTACCATTGAAACTTCTTTGATTAACAAGGAAGAAGTATTTAAAATGTTAGCCCTGGCAGAATCTACCGGCCTACCCTGCTTATTAGTAGGTGAACCCGGTGTAGCAAAAACAAAAACTGTTATTGAGTATGCAAAAGCGTGGCTTAATAAAGACGGTAAGATGACTGCCCAGGACTTTGCTAACAAGATCTATATCCTCGAGACTGATGAGGGTACCAAAGCTTCTGAAATCAAGGGTATGCCAGACTTAGGTAAGTTATTTACCGAGAACAAGTATGAGCTTTCAGCTCCCATTGCAGATGCAGAGATCGTTATTATTAACGAAGTAGATAAAGCCAGCTCAGCTATACGTAACGCTATGCTAGGTGTAATGAACGAGAAGTTCTTATTCAACGGCAAGCACAAACTTCCTTGTAAATGGAAGCTGTTCATTGCTACCTGTAACGAAATTCCTAAGGATGAAGCAGATTCTCCTTTCTGGGACCGTTTCATGCTGAAGATGACAGTTAACCGCGTATCTGCCGGTGAGCTTGTAAAGTACTACAACAAAGGTGCACGTAACTACCGTGAAAAATTCAGCATTGGTGTACCTAATAACGCTGAGATTGAAAAAGTAGAAATCCCAGTAAATAAACTGGAGAAATATCTTGAGGTTGGTTACCAACACAGCTCGGATCGTACACTGACATTTGTACCAAAACTTACTAAAGCAGTAAGTTATATCTGGGATATCAGTGTGGACAAAGCTCTTGTAAAGACAGCACAGATAATGATTGGTCAGTCAGCCGGTTCTGAACTTCAGAATAAACTGATGAGCCCTGAAGTGAAAGCTGTGATGTCCAAGGTAGAAATGCTGCACAGTTATACTACCAATGAACAACTGGAACTAGCTATTGCAGACATAGAGTCTCTTATTAATACTTATGTTTCCCGTGGTATCATGGATGAAACCCAGGTAGAAGAGATCGAGCTGTCTATGCAATACATCTTGTCTTCTCACCCTGCACGTAAAGACTACCAGTCTGCAGAAGAGTTTGACACTATGATGGAAGTTGAAGCTCCAGCAGTAAATCCTTTCTAAAATCTAGGTCATAGTAGTCCTAATCTTGATAGTGTGCCGGTAACCAATCCGGCCACTCTTCAAGAACTTCATGATCTATCAATGCAATTTTAATATGGCTTCAGGTAAGCAATACAAAAACGTATACACTATTCTTGAAAAAGTAAAGAAAGGTGAGATACAAACACACTACAAGGACAGCCAGGGTCTTTTTGGTAAGCTAAACTTCTATAAGAAAGCTGACCTTATCAAACCTTATGTCCACTATATAGACGAGGGTAAGATATCTCGTATAGTAGGAGGAGCCTTTCAAGATCAATCTAAAATCAAAAAAGAGTTTGATTACTTCAGCAAGACATCTGCCTATGCTAAGCTGCAGGATGATAAGAAACCAGACTTCGGTTCTTTCTATCAAAAACTCAAGGAAAACTATGATAAGTTTCCCAAGCATCTTAAGTATGACATTTTCAAAATGTACTACAACAAGATAGATAAACTTGAGTTTGAAGAGCGGACTGATGCTAACCATACCAGGTTTAAGTTTCTGGAAAAAGCAAACAATCCTGTAGGTAAGATCATGACTGAAAGTGCAAACCTTAAATCTAGCATATTTACCCGTAACATGATGATGTACTATCTGATGCAATATACCCAGATGGAATATGTTGATCCGAATGCTGCACAAAACTTGATGAACGGGTTAAACGGTGATTCAGAGTTTAACAACGATGATGCTGATAAAGCTATGGACAAAATGTTCGGTAGTACAACCAGCAAAAATGCTCTGGATCGTGCTATGCAAGATGCACAAGATACTTGTAAGATGATGGATGAAAATCTTGAACAGGATGTTCAAGAAAAGATGTTTGATGAAGCTAACCAATCTGGTGGCGGTGAAGCAAGTAAGCTAAGCCCTGACTATATGCGTCAGGTAGCTGGTAGACTTGCTAATATCAAGCTATCTATGGGTGCATTGAAAGAAAAGCTCAAGAAGATCTTAGATAAAAGTGCTAGTTACTTCTCATCCAGAAAGATAACTACGTACGAAGATCTATTCAACGCCCAAGATGTATCTGGCCTTGAAGACTATGAATTACTGCATCCAAAACTGCGTAAGATCTTTGCAGAAGATATCCAAATAAAGGATACTAAAGCTGTAGGTAAGATAGATGTATATGTTGACATATCTGGATCCATGTCATCCGGTTGCGGGTCCCGCACTGATGATGGTCATTCTATTAGCCGTATAGACTTTGCAAAATCTATGATAGCTAAGCTAAAAGAAATGGATATGCTAAACGATGTATATCTCTTTGATACCCGCGTTAAGAAATACCGTAATGATCTGATATCTATCTCTATGATAGACTGTTGTGGCGGTACATCAATTGACGCGGCTGTAAGTAGTATCCAGAGAAACGATCGTAACGCACTAGTTATTACAGATGCAGAAGATCGTTGCAGAGTATTTACAGACAAAGCTTTCTTTATAGGCTTAGAAGGAGCTAGATTTAACCACTTTGAAGGTGATGTTATCAAGCAGTACTCTCAACGTGGACAAGTAATAGTCTTTGACGGCAATAAAATATCTAAAGTAAATGAAGAAGGTAATACAGTGGGCTAAAAAGTTCATAGCTTTTCTCAAGCTTGTAGAAGAAAAAAGAATAGAGTGCATGACTAAGTCAGGCAGAGGTTATATGTAGTTATAAATTCATCTTAGAACCTACTATAGCAAAAAATAACATAGGTATCTCGGGATTAGTACTTACACTAGTCCTGAGGCCTATGTTTAATTTAAACCTCTTTGTTAAAGAGTAATCCGCAGCAGCTCCTGACATGAACATCATGTCTGTAGAAGGGACAAATGTCTTATCAGATAAGACAAATGTTAAAGGAGCACCGGACATATAAATATCTGGAGAAATGCTAAGCTTCTTGTTTACAGTAAACGGCTTAGTATAAAATAACAATATAGAGGAACTGAGATTTCCTCCAGCATATGAGATGGTAGCATTAGCACCACTCACGCCCCACTTACCCAGTGGTCGTATGTATGCATACGTACCAAAACCAAAAGAAGTACCAAACGCGTAAGCTACTGTGCCACCAAAGTTAGAGATAGACTTAAGCTTACCTTCATCAAAGTGCATCTTTGTATAACGTGCACTAAGAGCAAACTGTTTTAGGTTGCTCCATACCATCCCGGTTAATCCCCAGGATGACTGTCCGGTCATAGAAGACTGAGACACCCCAAACGTTGCAATAACTGCTACTGACTTATCCAGGGTTTGCCCTGCAGTAAAGTCAGAGTTAAATAATATTGGATTTACTCGGGCTGGTCCTTTGGAGCCACCCTTGGATCCCTTCCCTCCACCTTTGGAGCTTTGTTTTTCCTCACTCTTTTTATCTTCTGATTTAGATTCTGAACTGCTTTCAGAACCGCCTTCTGAACTACTTTCATTAGATGAACTTTCAGATGAAGAACTACTTTCACTGCTAGATGAGCTGCTGCTACTAGATTCTGAGCTCGATCCTTGAGAATTGCTTGAACTACTGGCAGAGCTACTAGCGGATGATGAAGCAGAGCTAGCAGCTGAACTACTAGCAGATGATGCTGCGGAAGAAGCAGCACTAGAAGCTGCAGATGATGCAGCAGCAGAACTTGCCTGACTAGCTGCCGCTGAGGCTGCCTGACTTACGGCCGCAGATACAGCAGTGGCTGTAACTTGTGTACTAGTCTGAGTAGCCTGTGCTTGAGAACAGGGAGATAACTTACGATAGTCTTCATATACTTGATTAAGCCACTGATTAAACGTACCGTTACGTACGTCATTAGCAGTAAAAGTCCTAGACTTATTATAAAAGACAACAGTAGTACTACCAGTAATAGGGATAACAAACGTACTGGTAACCTTTGTACAAGGGTCAGTGAACGTTTGTATGATGTTTTGAGAGAACCCATAAACTGGCAGTAATACTACTAATATTACTATTATTATAAACTTTCTCACTCCATTGTGAAGATTTTCTTCTTGTGCATACGCATCAGGATTCTACCTGCTGCAATCTCAAGAGCTTTCTTGGTTGTGGTACCGATAGTAGACTGGTTGAACTTAACCTCAGACATGTTATCATCATTAATGAGTGTAGCTTCACGGACAGTCTTGGCTTCACCAAGCCCCGATCCGGTAAAGTATTCACCAGTCTCTGCGTTAACAAACTTAACCTGCAGACCAAGTCTGGTTACTACAGTATTCTTAACACCGTCTTTAACACGGATCTCTTCATCTTCTGATACAGAGAAGTCATATACTTCTATGTAAACAAAATAATGGGCAAGTCTGATCTTCCCACGACCATCCAGTTTATCCTGGGTAATTCCTGCCTGACTGGCCTGGAACTGTTTAACCATACGGTTCTTGATTTCAGTCTTGTCTTCTGTAAATGTAAAGTGATTAGTCTCTTCTAGATACTCGACGATGATATTAGTCACACCCAAACCTACCCTCTTGTCCTTAAGTTCAGGATAAGAAGCGTAGACATCTTCATTGATACCAAGTGATAAGATCTGTATAGGTTTCTTAGGTCCTTCATAATCAAGAAGACTATCTATATTGATAGCCTTCTCGAATGATGCCTTATAATTTTCTGTAGTAGTCTTGGCTATCTGGGAAAACCCAGCCTGTACCAGGAAGAACATACAGATAAAGAATATAATGATACGTAATGCAGTTTTCATGTGCGTAGTTTATTAGAGTACTTGGTGAATAAATAATACAGCACCCAGAAGAAACCGGACAGCGAGTAGAATATGATATCTGTAGCCCAGAAGCTCCCCGTAACGTCTAAAAGCGTCTTGAATAAAACGTCGTAGCCCAGTGGCAGGAAGAACATTGCCAGCATCAAACTTATATCCCGTAAGGAGTTTACTCTCTTGAGTCTTGTTCTTTTGTTCATCAGGGTCCATATTAATAATTTGAGTTAAGAATAGATCCTTATTCAGGATCTTTTATCTTACCACACTTCAGGCACTCTTCGTCACCATCACCGTCTGAGTCACCCCATACGTGCTCACACTGTCT
>JACCDP011245812.1_pt1 | contig 40808 bp, 44 predicted proteins | sample 7445841 | NCBI WGS metagenome assembly JACCDP01 (sample SAMN15323441, study PRJNA562643) | freshwater metagenome | isolation source: river surface water | place: USA:Blue River Watershed | collected 2017-08-17 | reverse complement strand
GAGTTGGCGGTGCCGGTCTCGATGCCCTTGCGGAGGAACTTCACGTTGGTGACGAAGAGATCGTCGCCCACGAGCTGGGTCTTGCCGCCGAGCTTGTCGGTGAGCTTCTTCCAGGTCTTCCAGTCGCCTTCGGCACAACCGTCCTCGATCGAGACGATCGGGTACTTGGCGCAGAGGCGGGCGTAGAACTCGACCATCTCGTCACCGCTGAGCTTCTGGCCGGTGCTCTTCTTGAAGACGTAGGTCTCGTTGCCGGTGTAGAACTCGGACGCGGCGACGTCGAGGGCCAGGAAGATGTCCTTGCCCAGCTTGTAGCCGGCGTCCTTGACGGCGGCGGCGATGGCGTCGAGGGCCGCATCGGCGCTCTCGAGCTTCGGGGCGAAGCCACCTTCGTCACCGACGGCGGTGCTCAGTCCCTTCTTCTTCAACACGGCCTTGAGGGCGTGGAAGATCTCGGTGATGGCGCGCAGACCCTCGCTGAAGGTCGCAAAGCCATGGGGCATGACCATGAATTCCTGGAAGTCGATCGGGGCATCCGAGTGTGCGCCACCGTTGATGACGTTGGCCATCGGCACCGGCAGGACCTTGGCGTTGGGCCCACCGAGGTACTTGAAGAGCGGCTGACCGAGGGTCGCGGCCGCGGCCTTGGCGTTGGCCAGCGAGACCGCGAGGATGGCGTTGGCTCCCAGCTTGGCCTTGGTTTCGGTGCCGTCGAGCTCGAGCATCGTCTTGTCGACGGTCAGTTGGTCGAAGGCGTCCACGCCGGCGAGGGCAGGGGCGATCTTGTCGGTGACGTTCTTGACGGCCTTGCTGACGCCCTTTCCGAGGTAGCGCTTCTTGTCGCCATCGCGGAGTTCGATCGCCTCGTGCTCGCCGGTGCTGGCACCGGAGGGGACGGCCGCGCGGCCGACGGCGCCGGAGTCGAGGAGGACGTCGACTTCGACGGTGGGATTGCCACGGGAGTCGAGGATCTCGCGGGCTTGGATATCAACGATATTGCTCATGTACGTGTTCAGTATTCGTTCCGAAACCCCGAGGGAACCGCACACACCCCCCACCGTCAAGAAGCCCGCATTCCCGCTTCTTGGGGGTCGGTCCCACACTTTTACACAAAAGGGGACACTCCTTACTATCAATGCACCCCGATTTCGCCGGCTCCGCCGCGTCTTTCCAGCGGCCCTCAGCTTGCCGCATGACCCGCGACACCAACGGCACGCCGCTTGCACGAGGCTTGCGATGTTGGGGAACAACCGCCTGCTCAGCCCCATTTGCCTGTTGGTTCATCGTCATCGGGACGATCCAGCAAAGCAGTCGGGCTCATGGCGAAAACTGCATCAAAAAGCCGCACCCGGCTTGACCTGAGGGCTGTTTTCCCGGACACCGATCGCGGTGAGGAACATCGTCTACTTTGATCTCGAAACCCAGAAGTCAGCCGACGAGGTGGGAGGGTGGTCGAACATCCGGGACATGAAGATGAGTCTGGGCGTCACCTATTCCACGGCCCGTGGTGGTTACGAAATCTACGCCGAGAACCGGGTGGATGACCTGATTCGGGAACTCCAGCGCGCCGATTTGGTTGTGGGCTTCAACAACCTGCGTTTCGACTACGAGGTGCTCCACGGATATACGGTCTTCGATCTCACTCAATTGCCCACGCTCGACATGTTGGTGGCATTGGTGGAGACGCTGAAGCATCGCCTTTCCCTGGATTCCATCGCCGAGGCCACTTTCGGGCTGGGGAAGACCAGCGAGGGTCTCCAAGCCATTGAATGGTTCCGTGAGGGTAAGATGATGGAGATCGCCGAATACTGCTGCTTCGACGTGAAGATCACCAAGATGGTCCACGAGTTCGGGCTGACTCACCGCCAACTTTTCTACAAGAACCGCTTTGGTGCCAAATTGACGGTCGCCGCTCCGTGGTGAACAGGGCGGTGTGCGGGATCAGCCAGGCCCGCTGGCGTGCCCGGTTGATTTTCACCGATTGGGGTTGGTCTCGAAAAAAGCCTGAAATTCTTGCCGATCCAGTTCGCGGTCACCGTCCTGATCCCATTCCCGCAGTTCGGCTTTGGGACCCAGCCATAGTCGCAGCTCCACCAAGTTGATCTTTCCATCCCGGTTCAGGTCTCGCCGTTGAAGGGCCAGTGCCGCGGGATTGGCGACGCCGCGAACGACGGAAACCGGAAGACCATTGCTGCGTGCCGCTGGAGCGATGGGGAGGGGCAGTGAAACGGTGCTCGTCGGCGAAGCCGCTTGGGCGGTGGCAGGGGGCTGGGCGGCAAGCGGGGATGACGGAACCGTGCCGGAGTCCGACGGAGCCGGCAGCGTGATCGAAGTTTCTGTTGAAGGCTTGGCCGGGGCATCGGTCACGGATTCGGCTGCCGAAAGAGGGGGCGTGACCGGCGATGCGGATGGAGTCAGAGCGGGGTGAGTTGGATCCTTGAGTGGCAGCGCTGTGGACGCGGTTCGTTCCAAGAGCGTAGAAGCCAATCCGGTGAAGACGCTGTCCGGATGCCGAATGATCAACCGTCGCAGATTCAAAGCCAGTTGATCGGGTTGGTTCAAACCGATGGGGTCGAAGGAGAGGGCCCGAAGGAAACACTGCTCGTCGGTGACGGCTTCCCCCTCGGTCCAACGCAGGACGCTGGAGTGGTCTCCGGAGAAGAATGCGAACACGGTCCGCTCCGTGGTCGGGAGGGCGGCCAATTTCATGCGGATGTCTTCGGCGTCCAAAGAGTCGGGGCTCCATCGGTTCGACGGAATGGACAACAGAGCCGATTTCTCGACCGCATAAAGGGGCGTGGCCCGGACGAATTGAGTGTCGGCTCCGATCCACAAATAACGGTCGTCGACGGCCAATGATGTGACAGGGAATCCAAAGGCGAACCAGCCGACCCATTTCTGGCTGCCGGGGTGAAAGAGCAGGATTCGCGAGCGCATCGGAAACACCGGGTCGGCCGTGGCCACCCACAGGAAGCCGTGGTCCATGGCCAGCGCACGGACTCCGCCCGGGAGGCGGCTAGTGGGAGTGACCGCGTCGATCGATCGACCGGTTTCGCGAGAGGCTCTGGCCAGCCGTGCCCGCAGCTTCATGCGTTCCCGAATGCCGTCGATCACCCGTTCCCGGGCTGATTCCACGGCTGCGGCGGTGGGTTGCATTCCGGCCGCGATGGGTATTCCGAGGCCGCCCGGAACGGCAACGCTCCCGGCGCGTTCCCGGAATTGTGAGGTGCCTGTTTCGGCGTGGATGAATCCCAGGCCAGCGTCGCTGCCGATCCAGAAGCCACCCTCGGCATCGGGGCAGGTCGCAAAGATACGGATGGGGTCCAATTCTGGTGAGCGCGGTTTGAGGGCCGTGGGCAGTGTGTTCCACCGTGGCGCATCCGCGTGCCGGACGGCCACACGCCGGTCGGTTGCTGCGAGCAACCATTCGCCAGAGCCGGACAGGAATCGCCAGGCGGAGGTGTCCCGGGTATCCGGGGTGGGCGGTGTGGCATCGAGCCGGAAGAAGGTCCGCTCATCGGGGGACAACTTGAACAAAGTTCCATGGTCGCCCAACGCGAAGAATCCCCGACGGGTTTCCGCCACGGCCGGAGGCTGTGGACTTGTGATACCTTGAGCCGATCCGAAAGGGTCCACCGCGAACGAGGCGGCATCCATGCGGGCCAGCCCTCCGTCGATCATCAACCAGAGTTGTTTGCCGCGGGCTTGCAGGCCGGACACCGCATGTACAGCCAGCACCCCGGTGGCCGGATCGATGCGGTTGTCGCCCGGAAGGAAGGTCCACAAGCGACCCGCCGTTGGTGGCAGGTTGGTGTCGGCGAAGGGGTGGGCCGAGATCCAAAGGCGTTCACCGGTCGATGCCAAGGCGTGGACGTAACCCATCGGCTTGTTGTCCGGAAAGCTCACCGGAACCACGCGAACCTGTGGAATCGAGGAAATCCAATCCAAGGGCCGCAGTGCGAACACGTCGCGAGGGATACGGGTCGATTGGGCGGGGGCTGCAATGATTCCCAAGGCTCCCGCCGTGATGAAAAAAAGGAACGAAAGGACGCGCATGTCAGGGGACTGTGGATGCCGTTGAGGACGAAGCCGGTGCGTGATCCAACCCGCGGGCGTGGTCTGCCAGAATTGCGACGGCAGCGATGGCCGCGGTTTCAGCCCGCAAGATCAAGGACCCCAGGGAGATTGGGACCGCGCCGGCCGATCGGAAGTTGGCCAACTCGCTTGGGCTGAAATCACCCTCGGGTCCGATGGCCACGGCAAGTCGGTGGAACCGGGTGGTTGTCGCGGTTGATTGCAGTACCCGACCCAAGGTTGGAACTCCCGGCTCCAGCGACGCGACAAAAAGCCGGGTTCCCCTGTAATCGGACCATTGCTGGAATGCTTGTTCCAGGGACATGGGCCCCAGCAATTCCGGCAGCCACGGGTTGCGCGATTGCTTGGCGGCCTCAATGAGGGTTTGTGTCCACACGGAGCGCTTGCGTGCTGCTTCTGCCGGCGGCACTTGGGCGACGCAGTGGTCCGTGTCCAGCAGGACCAATTTTTCCACGCCCAATTCCACGGATTTTTCGAGGACGGTTTCCAGGGCCTTGCCCTTGAGCAGGGCTTGCAGCAACACCACGCCCGGGTGGGAGCGGGGCACGGTTCGTCGGCGCACCACCTGCACCTCCACCGATTTTCGGCTGGAGGCCAAGATTTCCGCTTCGATCAGCCCGCCTTGCCCGTCTAGGACTTCGAGATGATCTCCAGGGCCGAGGCGTAGAACTTGAGACGCATGGCGCGCCTCGGATTCGCTCAGGCTGAAGACCGACGACGAGCACCGATCCGGGGGAGAAAAGAAGCGGTGCATAACAGCTGGGAAAAGCGTCGGCAGGGAGTAGGAGCCTCCCCCTGCCGCGAGTGGAACCTATTTGAAGAAGTTTCGAGCCTTGTCGAAGAACCCCATTGACTGTGGGTTGACGTTCTCGTCGCACAGTGCGGCAAACTCCTCGAGCTTGGCCCGCTGGGCGGCATTGAGACGCTGCGGGATCTCGACCTTGACCGTGACGAGCAAATCGCCCTGACCACCGCCTTGGAGGTCTTTGACGCCCCGCGCCTTGAGCCGGAAGGTGCTCCCGGATTGGGTGCCGGATGGGATTGCGATCCGAGCCTTGCCGGTGAGGGTGGGAACGTCGATCTCGCCTCCGAGTGCCGCTTGCACGAAGCGGATGGGTACTTCGCAGGTGAGGTCCCGCCCGTTGCGTCCGAAGATCTCGTGCTCTTGCACATGAATCATCACGTGCAGGTCGCCATTGGGCGCCCCTCGGACACCCGCTGCACCATTGCCTGTCGAACGCAATCGGACGCCCGTGTCGACACCCGCCGGAATGCGGATGCGCACCGAAGTCTTCTGGTTGACCCGCCCCTCGCCATTGCAGGCGCGGCACGGACGTTCGATCACCTTGCCCGCTCCCGAACAGCGCGGGCAGGTCTGGCGCATCATGATGATGCCCGCATTGCGGGTCACCTGACCTCGGCCTCCGCAGGTTTGGCAGGTGATGGTCTTGGAACCCTTCTCAGCACCCGCCCCGCCGCACGGTTCGCAGCGCATGGGCTTGGAGAAGGACAGTTCCTTCTCCATGCCGTTGACGGCTTCTTCGAGGGTGATCTCCAAATCATAGCGGAGGTTTTCTCCTTGGCTTGGCCCCTCATCGTCTCCGCCGCCCCCTCCGAAGAACTGCTCGAAGATGCTGCCGCCGCCCCCTCCTCCTCCCCCGAAGACATCGCGGAAAATATCGGAAGGATCATGGAAGCCGCCGCCACCACCACGAGCCCCACCGGCTCCGGCCCGCATGCGCGGATCGAAGGCCGCGTGACCGTACTGGTCGTAAGCCGCCCGCTTCTGTGGATCGTTCAAGGCCTCGTAGGCTTCGCCCAGTTCCTTGAACTTCTCCTCGGCCTCCTTGTTGCCCGGGTTTTTGTCCGGGTGGTATTGGACGGCCAATTTGCGGTAGGCCTTCTTCATCTGCTCCGGCGTGGCATCCCGCTCCACACCGAGCACCTCGTAATAGTCCCGTTTGTTCGAGGCTGCCATGGTTCAGGATTGGCTCGGAGTGTTCTCGGTCGCGGAACCCGGCTTGCGAGCAACGACCACGGCCGCAGGACGCAGGAGGCGATCCTTCATGCGGTAACCCTTGCGGTTTTGTGAGATCACGTGGCCATCGGTGACTTCGGTGGTTTCCTGCTGGGAGAGTGCCTCGTGAAGCGCAGGGTCGAAGGGCTTGCCGACAGCGTCGATTTCTTCGACGCCGTAATCGGCCACCGTGTTGCGGAGTTGCCCTTGGATCATGGACACGCCGGCCTTGAGCGATTCGAGATTGGTGTTGGGCAAGGCAGCGGCTTGCATGGCCATCTCGAAGGTATCGAGCACCGGAAGCAATCGGCCGAGGACCGATTCGGTGGTGGCGCGTCGGACCTCGTCCCGCTCCCGGGCTGCCCGCTTCTTGAAGTTCTCGAAATCCGCATAAAGGCGGACATACCGCTCCTGGACTTCGGCGAGTTGGGCCATCACAGGATCCTGGCCGGACGCGTCGGGCGCGGAGCTGCTGGAAGAGGCGTTTTCTCCCGGTGGGATGGGATTTTCAGCGGACGGAGTCTCACTCATGGTTGAAATAGTCTCAAATCAGGTCGTTTATCTTAGGAGCCACAGACTTCCCGGGCAATAGCCACAGGCTGAACCGCCCGAGTTTTCCGCAGGGTGGTTTCCGTGAGCTGTCAGGCTGGGAAATGATCGAAGAAAAGAGCTCAGGAAGCCCGCGGGGTGGAGGATCGGAGGAGATGGGCCTTCAAACCAAACCGGCCGTCTCGGGGAATCCACAAATCAGGTTCAAGCTCTGGACCGCTTGCCCCGAGGCTCCCTTCAATATGTTGTCTTCGGCGCTCATGACGATGAGTCGGCCGGTCCGTGGGTCGAGTCGCCAGGCAATTTCCACCACATTGGTACCCACCACGTTCTTGGTGTCGGGCAAGGCCTTGCCTTCCAGCAGGCGCACGAAAGGCGCATTGGAGTAGGCCTTGGCGTAGGAGGCGGTGATGCGGGCTCCCAGAGCGCTCACTTCTTCCGGGCTGGCCAGGTGATCGGTCGGCGCCAGGTAAAGCGTCGTGAGGATGCCTCGATTCACCGGAATCAAGTGCGGTGTGAACTGGATCACCACCGTGCTGCCGGCGGCAGTTGAGAGTTGCTCCTCGATCTCCGACAAATGGCGATGCTTGGGGACCCCGTACGGCCGGACACTTTCGTTGCACTCGCAGAACAGGTAGTCGACCTCCGCCTTGCGGCCGGCCCCACTGACACCGCTCATCGAGTCGGCGATGATCCCCGTGGGGCGGATGAGTCCGTCGCGCAGGAGCGGCAAGGTGGGAAGGAGGATGCTGGTGGGGTAGCAACCGGGAGAGGCCACCAAACGAGCGCCTCGGATGGCCTCACCGTGGACTTCGGGCAATCCATAGACCGACTGCGCCAACAGTTCCGGGGCAGGGTGGTCGTGCGCGTAGAACTCTTTGTAAACGGCCGCGCTTTTCAGTCGGAAATCCGCGCTCAAATCGATGACTCGGCAACCGCTTTTCAGGAGCGGAATCGCGAATTCCGCGGCCACGCCGTGGGGCAGCGCGAGGAAGACGATTTCCGCCTGTTGCGCGAGGGTGGTTGTGTCGGGGTCGCTGAACTTCAGCGTGCGCGCCACCGGGTGCATGGCGAACTTGGGAAAAACTTGGGCGATGGTTTGGCCTGCGCTTTGTCTCGAGGTGACCGCCACCAGTTCGACATGGGGGTGCCGGAGGAGCAGACGGACGAGTTCTTCGCCCGAATAGCCGGAGGCTCCAACGATGGCGACGCGAACGGATTTGGAATTGGAATTCATGGACAACGCAACCGCTGAGGAAGACTACAAAAACTCTCCTCCTGGGGCTAACAAGGAATTCAGTTCGACCTGGGAATGACGACTTTCTTGTCGTTGAGAAGGCACCCCGGTCGTTCTTGCCGAATTTCGTGTTCCTTGAGTGCAACAAAAAACCCCGTCGATACCAATCGACGGGGTCTTTGTGGGTCGCAATGAACGCCGGGTCCGAAGCCTTGAGGACTGGAGACTTTGCGACCTGTGTAGATCAGCGCTTGCTGAACTGGAAGCGCTTGCGGGCGCCGGGCTGACCGTACTTCTTGCGCTCCTTCATACGAGGATCGCGGGTCAGCAGGCCGTCGGCCTTCAGCAGAGGACGCAGGGCAGCGTCGGCCTCGATGAGGGCGCGAGCGATGCCGTGACGGACCGCGCCGGCCTGACCGACAGGGCCGCCGCCCACCACGTTGATGGAAACGTCATACTTGCCCGAGGTCGCGGTCGTCACGAAGGGCTGTTGGACAGCCATGCGCTGGGACTCGAGGGGGAAATACACCTCGAAGGCGCGACCGTTGACCTGGATCTTGCCAGAGCCGGAGGAAATGCGGACCCGGGCCACAGAAGTCTTGCGGCGGCCGGTGCCAAGGAATTCGTTGGAGTTCGACATGGTGGAGTGAAAAGGGGGATTAGCCGACGTACTTCATGTCGCGCGGTTCCTGCGCGGAGTGCGGGTGGTTGGAACCCGTGTACACCTTGAGCTTGGTGAGCAGCTGGTCACCCAGGCGGTTCTTGGGGAGCATGCCCTTGACGGCGTGCATGACCAAGCGCTCGGGATGGGCTGCGCGGACTTGAGCCACGGAGCGGTATTTTTCGCCGCCCTTCCAACCGGAGTAGGACATGAACAGCTTGTCCGATTCCTTGGTGCCGCTCAGGACAACCTTCTCGGCGTTGATGACAACCACAAAGTCACCGGCATCGAGGTGGGGGGTGAACACAGGCTTGTCTTTGCCGCGCAGGGCGTCAGCAACTTGGACAGCGAGGCGGCCGAGGATGGCGCCGTTGGCGTCGATCACACGCCACGCACGGCGCTGCACGTCGACTTTGGGCAGATAGGTCTTCATCAAGTATCCGAAAAGGAGGGCGGTTTCTATCAAAGGATCGCCACACGTCAATCCTTGAATTGTTTTTTGATTCGCGGGCAGTCGTGATTTTCACGCCGATCGCCCAGTGGAAGTACCGCCAAGATGGATGCTTTGCGGAGTCTTTTCCCGACCAAAATATCAACGCGGTTGAGACTGCCAGAGTGCAGTCCGGTTGGCAAATGAATGGAGCGTGGGCTTGACCCTTGGAGTCGGTGTGGTTGCATCCCTGCGCAATGAACAAGTTTCTGACCGTCTCTGCCCTGTTGATCGGCCTCGCGAGCTTCACCGGTTGCTACCGGACCCAAGAAGGTCGGGTGAAGGTCGGTGTTCCCTTCACAACGGACCTCATCGAAAGCCGCTACGAGCGCCCGGCCGCCCAGTTGTTCGAAGCGGCCAAGGCCACCCTCGTGTACAACGGCACCTTGACCTCCGAAGATGTGGTCCGGAAGTCCCTCTCGGCCAAGATCGAGAACCGCACCTTGTGGATCCGCGTCGAGGAGTTGGAGCCCAACGCCAGCCGCATTTTTGTGCAGGCTCGCCAGTCCAACGGCAAGGCCGACATCCTTTTGGCCAGCGAGCTTGACAAGCAAATCGCGCTGCGCCTCCGCTGATTGTCTGTCCTGATGGCAAGGCCGCGGGCCAACTCCGAGAGTCGTCATGACCCCGGCCCTGCCTTCTTTCGACGGTCGCCCCTCATTGCGCCACGCAGCGGGTTGGGGGGCGGCTGCGTTCGTCGGTGTGAGTTCAGGTTTTGCCAGTGCGTTGTTCCTGATCGCGCTGGATGAGGTCACAGCCCTGCGTTGGCGTGCTCCGTGGTTGCTCTTTTTGCTGCCGGTGGCTGGCCTTGTGATGGTGCGCGCCTATGCGCTGTGGGGTCGCGGTTCCGAGCGCGGAGTCAGCCTCATCCTGGATGCTGTGCACCGACGCGCGCCGGAAGTTCCTGCAGCCATGGCGCCGTTGGTGTTGGGGGCGACGCTGTTGAGTCATTTGTGCGGTGGGTCGGTGGGTCGGGAGGGTACTGCCGTTCAGATGGGCGCGTCACTGGCCCAGATCTGGGGTCGACGTTTCAGCGCGTGGGTGCCTGATCCGTCGTTGACCATTCTGGCGGGAATCGCCGGTGGTTTTGGCGCGGTTTTTGGAACGCCGTGGGCCGGAGCGCTTTACGCGATAGAACTTCCGGTGCTCGGGCGATTTCAATGGCGCCGAGCCATCCCGTGTCTCATCGCAGCGTGGTCCGGGCACGCCACGTGTGTTGCTTTGGGCGTCCATCATACCATTTATCCCTTGGCACGGGCGATACCCCTCCAACCGTGGGGAGGTTTGTGGCAATGCGTGGTGGCGGGCGTGGTTTTTGGATTGGCGGCCCGCTTGTTCGTGGTTGGGCTCCGAGGATGGGGATGTGGTTTCCAGAAATTGAATCTGCCTCGATGGTCTTGGCCGGTGGTGGCGAGCTTTGTGGTCATCGTGCTGACGATGATGTTGGGCACCGATGCGTATCTGGGAATGGGTGTGGAGGGTCGATTGCCGAGCGATCCGTCCTTGGTGCGTTGTTTTGAGGATGGCGGCGTGACTGCGTGGAGTTGGGGTTGGAAGTTGATTTTCACCACGGTGACCTTGGCCGGAGGATTCAAAGGCGGAGAAGTCACCCCGCTCTTTTTCATCGGTGCCGCCTTGGGGCAGGCCTTGGCCACATTGGCCGGATGGCCGGTGCCTGAGTTTGCGGCCATGGGTTTCGTGGCGGTGTTTGCCGCGGCCAGTCACGCACCCTGGGCTTGTGCGGTCTTGGGCTGGGAGCTTTTCGGAGCGCAAATGATTTTGCCGGCGTTGCTGGTGTGTCTGGTGGCCCATGTCGTCGCGACCGGCACAGGCCTCTACGATCCGCGCACCCAATCGAATAGTCCCGCAGGACCGGGCTAAAAACGCCGATGGGCCTTGTTTTCATGCCAGGGTCCGTTCCCCGCTCTTGCCGGGCCTTGCCAAAGAATCCGCCGTGCCGTCCCTTTCTTCCCAACTGCATCGTTCCCGCTTAGTCTTTGGCCAATGTTCGGCTTGATTCAGGATTTGATGCAGTTGTCTCTGGGAAATCCCCTGTTGCTGATCGGGGCTGCTTTCCAACTCTGGATGCTGGTGGATGCCCTGCGTCGGGAAGAGTGGATCTGGGCGGCCTGCATCTTCTTCTTCAGCGTTTTCAGCGCCGTGTTCTACTACTTCATGGTCTATCGACAACAGGGGGCGGCCAGTGGCGGGTTCGGCCTGCGAGGCTTCGAGTTGCCGGGTGCTGCGGACCGTCGTCGGATCAAGGAACTGGAAAGCCGCATCCATCACCTCGACAAGGCTCGAGATCATTCCGATTTGGCGGATTTGTACTTTTCTCAAGGGAAACTCACCAAGGCCGAGACTTCCTATCGTCGCGCCCTCGAGCGCGATCCTGAGGACGACGACACCCTCAGCCACCTTGGTCAGTGCCTGCTGCGTCAAGGGAAGGCCGCTGAGGCCAAGCCCCTCTTGGAGAAGGTCCTAGCGGCCGATCCGCGACACGATTTCGGCTACACGCTGATGGCACTGGCTGAAGCCCAGACCGCCTTGGGTGAAGTCGATGCGGCCCTCCTCAACTGGAAGCGGGTGCTCGAAAACAACAGCTATCCGAGGGCTCGCGTTCAGTACGCCGAATTGCTCGCCTCGCGCGGGATGGTCGATCAGGCCCAGGCCGAGATCGATGAGGTGCTGGCCGACCAGAATCATTCGCCGGCGTTCGAGAAGAACCGGAACGCGGTGTGGATCCGGCGCGCCAAAAAATTGGAGAGCCGGCTGTGAAGCTTCGACCACGCTGGGGGTGGTTTCGAGCGGTCGTGCTGTCCGCCGCCGTTCCCGCGTGGCTCTGGGCTCAGACACCGCAACCACCGGTCATCCTGCGCGAGTCGATTCAACGGCCTGCTGGGGGAGGGATCGGATTCGGGTTCACCGCTGATCCCGTCGATGCGAAGGCCCATCGGGTGCAGGTCGCCGCAGGCTGGCAAACCCCGATGGTGTGGTCGCTGGACCCCACAGCCACGGTGAGTGAGTTGGCACCGGGTCGCTTCCAGGCGCTCATTCCTTCACCCGCCGCCACGCCGCCGCTCTTCTATCGGATCCTGACGGAGGCAGACACCGCCGGACTGCTGCAAATCACCGAGGTGATGAGCGACAATGGGGCGGTCTTCCCGGATGCCGCCGGGGCTTTCTGGGATTGGATCGAGGTGTCCAACCCTCAGGATCGGGCCATTGCGCTGGGGGGATTCGCCCTCTCGGACGACCCGCTGAAACCGGGGCGATGGCGATTCCCGGAACGGTGGATCCAACCCGGTGAATCCCTCGTGGTTTATGCCTCGGGTCTCGACCGCGTGGGACCTGCCAACGAGTTGCATTCGGATTTCCGCATCGATGCCGCCGGCGAGACGGTGACCTTGAGCGATGCGGTCGGGCGGATCGTTGACCAAGTAACCGTGCCGCGCCTCGGGCCGAACGAGTCGCTCGGCCGCCCGCCCAATCCCGAGGCCGGGGAGTGGGTGGTGTACTCCAAATCGCAGGCCACACCGGGCGCGCCCAATGGCGTTGTTTCGGTGGGGCCGCCGCTGCCGCCGCCGGTGTTCTCGGTCGATTCGGGGTTTCACGCCGCCGGAGCCGAGGTGGTGTTGGAACTGCGCGGGTCCCCGACCAACGCCTTGATTCGCTACACGACGAACGGCGACCCGGTGACGGTGGTGTCGCCTGCTTGGGCAGGTCCGATTCGCATCCAGCGGTCCATGGTGGTTCGGGCCAAGGCCTACCTCGAGGCGCGGTCCAGTGCGGAGTCGCTGCGCAGCTATTTTTTCGGGGTCTCCCATGACCTGCCGGTGATCTCGCTGGCGGCCGCGGCCTCGAACTTCGATTTCAAGAACGGCTACCTGATTGGAATGGGCTCCAGTGTGCTCAATACCAGCGGGCAGGTGCTTCAAAGTTATCCGTACTCAGGTTCCAATGCTTGGAAGGACCGCGAGATCGAAGCGGGCTTCGAATTCTTCGACACCGACCGCCAGTCCAAGGTGCGCCAAAAGGTGGGCATGTCGGTTTATGGCGGATGGGGTTCCCGAGGGTATCCGCAGAAGTCTTATGCGCTGTCGGCGCGTGCCAAGTACGGCGATGGCAACTTGGCGTACCGCTTCTTTCCGGACCGGCCGATGGACCAGTTCGAGGCCCTGGTGCTGCGCAATTCCGGCAACGACAATCAGAGCACCCACCAGACGGCGGTGCGCTCACCGATCACCCAATTCGGACCGGTGACCTCGTATGGCAGCTATTTCGTGAACGGTCAGTTCACGCTCATGCGGGATGCGATGATGGAGCGGCTCATCGCGGACACCGGATTGGATACTCAGGCCTGCCGACCGACGGTTGTGTATCTCAATGGCGACTACTGGGGGATCCACAACCTGCGGGAGAAGCTCAATGAACACTATGTCATTGGGAACCATGAGGTCCCCCGTGGTGGGTTGGATTTGATTGAGGCTTACGGCACGGTGATCGCCGGCGACAGCCAAGCCTACACAGCGATGCGATCGTTCGTCACCACGAAGGACCTGACGATCCAGACCAATCTCCAAACGCTTCTCGACCGCTACCTCGATCTGGACAACTTCCTCGATTACCATGCGTCGCTCGCCTACTTCCAGAACTTCGACATCGGCAACATCAAGTGCTGGCGCCCCCGGGTTCCGAACGGGCGGTTCCGATGGATCGTCTACGATCAGGACTACGGCTTCAATTTGTGGAAGCCCGAGGTGTACGTGCCGGCCATGGCCCGCGACTACGCGAACTATGACAACATGTTCGCCTTCTTGACCGCCGGTACCGGCACGGGAACCGGTTGGCCCAATGAGGGCGGGCGCACCTTGATGCTGCGTCGCCTGCTGACCAACGCCGGGGTGCGAACCCGCTTCATCCAGCGGTGCGCGGATTTTCTGAACGGCCCGTTCCGTGAGGAGCGCGTCGAGGCCACGATTCGATCCATGGCCGGGGTGATACGGCCCGAAATTCCACGGCATCTCCAACGGTGGAGCTTCGCCGAATTGCAGAAGCGCGGTTACGGCAAGCCCTACCAGTTGGAGTATGAACCGTTCACGCAGGCGACCTGGGAAAAGAACCTCGACTCGCTGAGCGACTTCGCCCGAAAGCGACCGGCCAAGCTCCGGCAGGATTGCCTCGATCACTTCGGTCTGAAGTCGGGGTTGGCGCAGTTGCAGGCCGTGGTGTCGCCGGCCGGCGCGGGGCAGGTGAGGCTCAATCGCACGCAAGCCGCGACGCCGCCGTGGATGGGCACCTTCTTCCGGGATGTGCCCGTGGTCGCTACGGTCCTTCCGGCGCCGGGATTTCGCACGGTGGGTTGGAGCGGCTGGGGCAACGAGGTTTCGGTGGCTCGCTGGGAGTTCAGCCCTCCATCCGGCACCAATACCCTGACCGCCCACTTGGAGGCATACTCACCGCTGCCCCCGGCGCGGCCTCCGGTGATTTTGAGCGAGATCCAGTACCACCCATCGGATGCGGCCGATTCTGGGGATTGGTTTGAGTTGCACAATCCCGGCACCGCACCGGTGGACCTCACTGGGTGGATCCTTCGCGATGCCACCGAGGAGAACGTCGCGGTGGTGCCGGATGGGGTGATTCCGCCGGGCGGCTACGTGGTCCTTTGCCAGGATTCGCTTCGGTTTCAGCGGATGTTTCCAGCGGGTCCCACGCCGTTGTGCAGTTTTGGATTCGGACTGGGCAATGGCGGCGATACGCTGCGGATCCACACCGCGGACGGCACGCTGGTGCTCAGCGTGGCCTACGACGATGCCGCTCCGTGGCCGTTGGAGGCCGATGGTCGCGGACAGACATTGGAGTTGAGGAGCCCGGGGGCCTACTCCGCTGAGCCCACGGCTTGGAAGGCCTCGAGCCGGATCGGCGGTTCCCCGGGCGCAGCCAATCCCTAGTTCGGTCTTCAGGTGGGGGCAACGCCTCAGACCGCGTAGCCCAACCGCGCCATCCAAGCCTCCAATTCATCGGCCCCGAAGTCGGCCAGCACATGGCCGTCCAATTCGATGGAGGGGGCTTTGGTCTGGCCGGTCAATTCACGCATCTCCGCGCGGGCGGCGGCATCGCGGATCACATCCAGCGTCGCGTACTGGATTTTGCGCGCATCGAGCCACTCGATGGCTTCGTCGCACCAAGGGCAACCGGGCTTGATGAACAGGCGAACGTGCTTGGGGGTCATGGGGAGGTCGAGGAGGTCGAGGTGGATTGGTTGAATTCGACGCAGTCGGCGTAGCGCACTCCGGAACCACCGAAGATGTCCAACGCAGAGCCGATGGTCAGGTGTATGTGACCGCTGCCGACGCGTTCCACGGTCTTGAGGTCGTCGATGGATTTGGCCCCACCCGCGTAAGTTGCCGGGATGGGGCACCAGCGGGAGAGGGATTCCACCAATTCGAGGTCGATGCCCTGACACAGGCCTTCAACATCGACGGCATGGATGAGGAACTCGGAACAGGATCGTGCCAAATCGTGGCATACCGCCTCATCGACCTCGAGTGAGGTGAATCGCTGCCAACGGTCGGTGACCACCCAATAGCGCCCGTCACGCTTGCGGCAGCTCAGGTCGAGCACGAGGCGTTCCTTGCCGACGCGTTGGACCAAATCGGACAGTCGCTGGCGATCGAGGAGTCCGTCGCGGAAAACCCACGAGGTGACGATGACTTGCGAGGCCCCGGCCTCGAGCCAGGCCGAGGCGTTGTCGAGGTTCACGCCCCCGCCGTATTGCAAACCACCGGGCCATGCGCCGAGGGCATCGCGCGCGGCGGACTCGTTGCCTGCCCCCAAGGCGATCACGTGCCCGCCGGTGAGGCCGTCCTTCTGGTACAGTTTGGCAAACCAGGAGGGCGGATGCTCCGACTGGAAGCGGGTGAGCGTCGAAGTGCCCGCATCGTCGAGGGTTCCCCCCACGATTTGGACCACCTTCCCATTGCGCAAATCAATGCACGGCCGAAACACAGGCGCGGACCTTAGGCGTCAAACCTTGTGGAGGGAAGGATTGGGGAAGACGGGATCGCCGGGCGGGAAATCGTCCCAATCCACCGGTCGCTGAGCTGAACGATTCAGTCGCCCCGAAATGGCACGATTTCAAAGCGACCGAAGCCTCGAAAATCCTGGCCTTTGTTGGTCACGATCCGGGTCACTCCCGCTTGGGCCATCAGGGCGGCCAGCATCGTGTCCAACAGTCGTTTGCGCCCGAGGGCGTGACGGCGCATCCAAGCCAGGAATTCCGTGACCGATGGGCCGTCAGGGAAGACCCGGATCACTTCGGCGGCCTGCCACCAATGCTCCGCCCGTTGGAGGGCTTCGGACATCGGCAAAGGGGACGGCATCCGTTTCCCGTCGGTCACCACATGCAGGAACTCGGCGAGGGTTTGTGGCGCCAAGGCCAGATCATGCCCGTCATCCAGCAACGATTCTAGCAAGGCGTCAGCTTCCCGGTGGAATGGGTGATCCCGGATCTCCACCGCGACCAGAAAATCGGTGTCAATCCCGTAGGTCATGGAGCATTTCTCCCGGCAAATCGTCTTCGGAGGTAAAGGGGTGGATGGGGCCCCTGACGCTGGCGGGACGCCGATCTCGTAGCGAAGTCCGACGCAGCATGTGCTGTTGGCGGTAAGCCTCCATGGCCTCTCGGATGAGTTCGGAGGCTTTCCGGTCCATCTTTTGGGCAAATCTTTGGAAATCCTCGTACACCGGTTCAGATACATTGACGGTGATGGTCTTCATACATCGATACAAATGTATCAAATCCACCCCGTCGTCAACGCGTTCGCCCCTGCAACCGGACTCAGCGGATAGTTGGGTTCCAGCGATGGGAGTTTTTCCCGCGTGACACGGGCGCGGTGGCCTTGTCCAAAGGGGGTGATGATCGCGCCCGAGACCCAGGAGATCGCCTGCGTGGAGCAGGGGAATGCTCCTGCAGCCGGGGGCAGCGTGGGCGAACACGGTGGGTTTGCCCCGGATTTCGAGGCGGTTTATGCAGCCCATGCCCAGCCGGTGTATTATTTGGCGCTCCGGTTCCTGGGGGATGACGCGCAGGCGCAAGACGCGGCCCATGACGTGTTTGTGAAGGCCTTCCGGAATTTCGGATCCTTCCGGGGCGACTCCGAGATCCGGACCTGGCTCTACCGCATCACACTCCACCATTGCACCAATTTGCGGCAGCGGTGGTCGGCTCGGAATATCCACGCCACCGACGAGGCTTCGATCCTGGAGTCCCAGCCAACCACGGCCGGGGATCCTCTGCGGGCGCTCGAAACCAAAGAACTGGGACAGCGGATCCAAAACGCTCTTGATCGGTTGCCTGAGGAATACCGCTGTCTGTTGCTCTTGGTGGCCGATCAGGACCTGAGCTACGAGCAGGTCGGGCAAATCACCCAGCAGAGCCCCGATGCCGTCCGAGGAAAATTGCACCGGGCCCGAAAGGCCTTCTCGGCGGCTTTCGCCAAGACCGGCTGAATTCTCTTTTTTCGCGGAGTCACTCCCATGAACCCCTCGCCCCAACGCCTTCAAACGGTCACTCAGGAGAACCTGGAAAATGCCTCCAATCAGCGCACCGAGGGCCGGTCGGCGGTCGACTTCGAGACCCCGGAAGCCTTGATAGCCTGGGATCGTTCCCAGACGCCGGTTCCAGAAGAACTGCGCGCCCGCGTGACGGCGAGCCTGGCCCATCCGGCGGGTGCGGCTTCGACCACCGGCGATGACGCGAAACCCTGGTGGAGGCGACTCTTTTGAGCCTCGCCCTGTTCCAGAGTGTGGGCTCACCGGAGAGGGACTTCACCTTGGCCACGACGACTGGCCTGAATCCCATCCGTTTGCTGGATGGTCGAAATCCCGGGAACGGATCGCGGAGAGCGTTGGCATCCCAGCGGGCTGCGATCGCACGTCGACAATTGGCCCAGTGTCATTGGTGCGCGCATCGCTGCGGGGTGAATCGGTTGGCCGGCCAACGAGGGCCCTGTCACGCCGGTCCCGAGGGGCGCATCTTCAGCGCACGGATTGAAGTGGGTGATGAATCCGATGTGTGTCCGGTCTTCGCCGTGTCCTTCAGCGGTTGCGATTTGCGCTGCGATTTCTGCAACACCGGTCGAGAAAGTTGGGATGCGTCGGCCGGTTCCGTTCCAGAAGGAGTGGAGCGGGAGGCCTTGCTGGGCCGTATCGGCCGGGCTTGGGAATCGGGTGCGGTGCGCAGTCTGATGATCCTCGGGGGCGAGCCGACGATTCATCTGTCCTCGGCCTTGGAACTGGTGGCGGCCTTGCCGGACGCATTGCCCGTGGTGTGGAAAACCAATGCCCACGGCACGCCGGAGTCCAACGCGCTGTTGGACGGGGTCTTCGATGCCTGGGTGGCCGATCTCAAGTTCGGCAACGACGACTGCGCCCGACGCATCGCCCGGGTCGACGGATATGGCGCCCGAGTGCATCCCAACTTGCAGTGGGCGGCCGGTCATACCCGCCTGATCGTGCGCCATTTGCTCCTGCCAGGGCATCTGGACTGCTGCTGGCGCCCGGCCTCGGCCTGGCTCGCGGAGCATCTACCGCAGGTGGAGGTGAGTTTGAGGACCGGCTTCTGGCCCGGTTGGTTCAGCGGTCGTCATCCGGAACTGAAAGCCCCCGGCAACCGAAGCGAGGCCCAGGAAGCCATGCGCATCGGGCTTTCGGTCGGACTGCGACTCATCGAATGAGCATGAGAGATCCAGAACCCATGAATCCGTCGCCTGAACCTTCGGGAGAATCGAAGCCGTCGGAATCGTCGGGCTCGTCCGTTCCCGGACCGGATTCGGTTCCGATGGTCTCGGTCGTCTCGGAACTCATGTTGCTGCCCGACGGACGCATCCTCGCCCATCACCTCACTCCGGAACTCGCGTCTTTTCTTCGGACCGTGCTGGATCCGAAAGCCTCCACCCCCGATCCTGAATCGACCTTGCCATGACCGCCCAATCCTTCGCCTCTGAACTCGAGGTGCTCGTCCGAGCCCGCTACCCGCTGATCTACATCCAGACCAGCGAGGAGTTGCGCGTGCTTCCGATGGTCTTGGACATCGCCGCCCGCCGGGGCAAGAAGGCCTTCGAGTGGTCCTATTCCACGGGCATCGTGGCCGCCGGCACCAATATCCAGAGCCAGAAGGGCCGCTCCGGGGCCACCAAAGACCCGCTCGCCGCGCTCGATCAGGTCTTGGAGCAGGTGGAGCCGGCGATCTTCCTCTTCAAGGATTTCCACCCGTTCTTGGCGAAGTCCAATTTCGCCGTCATTCGCAAGCTCAAGGACATCGCCCTGCACCTGAAGAACAGCTTCAAGACGGTGATCCTGGTGTCGCCATTGCTGGAGATTCCCGCGGAGTTGGACAAGGAGATCACCGTCTTGAGTTTTCCGCTGCCCACCAAGGAAGACCTGGGTGCGCTGCTGGATCGGATCCTCGATGATGTGCGCTCCATCAAGGAAGTGATCATCGACCTCGATGCGGCGGGTCGGGACCGTTTGCTGCAAGCCGCCCTGGGATTGACCCTCGGCGAGGCTGAGAATGTGTTCGCCAAGATCATCGTCAAGGACGCCCGCCTCAGCGGCGAGGACGTCAACGAGGTGTTCGCCGAGAAGCAGCAAATCATCCGCAAGAGCGGCCTCCTGGAGTACTACGCCACCACTGAGAATTTCGGCAATGTGGGCGGTCTGACGATTCTCAAGGACTGGTTGGTCAAACGGTCGTCCGCCTTCTCGCCCGAAGCGCGGATCTTCGGTCTGCCGTTCCCCAAGGGAGTGCTGCTGCTGGGTGTGCAAGGCTGCGGCAAAAGCCTTTGCGCCAAGGCGATTTCCAGCCAGTGGCAGTTGCCGCTGCTGCGCTTCGACATGGGGCGGATGTTCGGAAGCCTCGTGGGTTCGTCGGAAGAGAATGTGCGTCGGGCCATCGCAGTCGCCGAGTCGGTGGCCCCGGCGATATTGTGGGTGGACGAAATCGACAAGGCGTTTTCCGGCTCGCAGGGCAGCGGTTCGAGCGATGGCGGCACGGCAGCCCGCGTCTTCGGGACCTTCCTGACCTGGTTGAGCGAGAAGAATGCGCCCGTGTTCGTCGTCGCCACGGCCAATGACATTTCGCATCTGCCCGCCGAGTTGCTTCGCAAAGGCCGCCTGGATGAAATCTTCTTCGTCGACTTGCCCGCCGAGCCTGAGCGCGCCGACATCTTCAAAGTACACATCGGGCGGCGTGGCCGGTTTCCGGAGAATTTCGACCTGCCCGCGCTGGCGGCGGCCTCGGCTGATTTCAGCGGCGCCGAGATCGAGGAAGCCATCAACAGCGCCTTGTACGAGGCGTTCTACGATGGCGGCGACCTCACGACCGGACATGTCCTGAATTCCATCCGTCAGACCGTCCCGCTGGCCCGGACCATGGATGAACAAATCAACCGGCTCCGCAGTTGGGCCGAGGGTCGGGCGCGCAACGCCAGCACGCCCCGTCAATCCGGGGCTTCGGAACACCTGCCGAGAAAGATGGAATTCTGAGAAAAGGTTCGATGCTGTGTGACGAATTCCCGCCAGCCCGGTCCAACTTTACAACGTCCTGATAGCCCAAAAAATCCATGAGTGCCGTCGCCATCATCGCCCCCATCGTCGTCAGTTCCTGGCCTGCCATCAGCGCTGCGGTCGCTTCGGCCGCGGTCTCGATGGGTTTCAGCGTGGCTCGGGAGGTTGCCCAACAGGGCCTGAACCAGGACCTTCGTGCCGGTTCAAACACCGTGACCCTCGAAGTGCCGAACTGCTCGGCAGTGACCGGCACGCTGGGGCGGGATCAGCGCATCCAGTTGGCCCGTGATGGGGTCAATGTGGTGTTCGCCCGCGATGCCCGTGGTCGTGATTCGGTGTGCGTCACCGGAGAGGGACTCACCGACGAGCAACTTCGCGCCATCGGCGACGAGATCGCCGGTCGGACGGTGCAGCACTATGTGCTGGCGAAGCTCAAATCCGAGATGGCGGGCAAGGGGATGGATTTGGTTGAGGAAACCGTGGAAGAAAATCAGTCCATCCGCCTGCGGGTGCGGCATTGGCAGAATTGAATCGCGGTCCGGACGCATTCATTCCCCGAAACAGATTCGAACCGAAAAACAGTCCCATGAAAGCGCGCGAATACGAAATCACCATCGGCCCCACCGGAGAGGTGGAAATCCATGTCGATGGGTTCCAAGGCAAAGGGTGTGTCGAGGCCATCCGGTTCTTCGAACAGATGATCGGCCAGACCCAGGAACTGCGGCACACTTCCGGATATTACGAGCCGGACGAGGATGTGACCTTGCACAACCAGCAGCGGCACTGACGTTCCCAAATTGTTCGGCGGATGGATTCCGATTCCTCAAGTTATTACCCGCCGCGCGCCGGGCGTCGGTGGATTTCCCTGCGACTGGGCCAGTCGTTGGATCGACTGGTGTTGGCGCTCCGGCGGATCTGGTGGAGCAGCCCTCTTGGTCGAGGAATGGGGCTGGATTTGACGGGTTTCCAGTGGTTGATGGCCGCCCTGATCCCGGGCCGTGGTTATGCACTGTTGGGTCAGCGGAACTTGGGCCGGGTTTTCTTGGCAGGTTGGTGGTTTTGCGCCCTGGCCACCTTGATCTTGCTGTGCCATCCGACCATGGGCTGGTTCATGGGAGGCATGGCTTCCTGCCATTCCAGCGGGCTGGCCTTCCTGATGCTCCGCCAGCGTGAATCGAACCAGGGGCACCCGGCTGGCCTCGCCGAGCGGATCCTGCTGCCGCTGGTATGCTGGGCGATTTATTACTCGCTGGTCTACCTGCCGGGCTTCGATCAGTTCCGGCGTCGGGTGGCCAACCCCTTGCAGATCACCACCGAGGACCGGACCGTGGTCTTCAACCCGCGGGTCCGGGCCGCGGAGGTGCAGCGCGGAGACTCGATCGCATTCCATCAAGAGGGGTTCCGCATCCAACCTGCGGGTGACAATCCCTGGGTTTTTGCGCAGGGGCCCATCCTGGGGCGGGTGTTTGGGCTGCCGGGGGATCGGATCGTCTTCACGCCAAAGTCGGTGCGAGTCAATGGCCGGGATTTGCCGCGCCTGGAGGGCATGCCGATCGAGGGCGAGCAAGTGGTGGAACCCGGACAGTGGTTTGTTTGGCCCACGGTGCGGGTGCCCGGGCAGGGAGTCCGGGTGGCCGGAGTCCGCCGTGATGCCAATGCACCTTTCGCAGAGGCCTTCCACCGCATGTCGGCGGTGCGACATTCCGATTTCCTAGGTCGGGTCTATGGCCGATGGTTTTTCCACGATCAAACACCGCCATGAGCCGTTTTGGGAAACTGGAATTCGAAACAGGGCCGGACTCTTCCGGGCAGCAGTCTCTGCGTCCCGCCGCGGGAGAGGCGCATTGGTCGTCGGAGGCGGAGCGCTCGTTTTGCCTGGGTGACTTCGAGTTGGCGCTGCGACTTTTCGCCCGCGTGCTGGAGCACAATCCGACGAGTGTCCCGGCCTGGGCGGGGCAGGTGAGGTCCTTGATTGAGTTGGGCGAATTCCGCGAAGCCCGTTTGTGGGCCGACAAGGCCCTGGAGCGATTCCCGCAGGCGTCGGAGTTGTTGGCCGCCAAGGCGGTCGCGCTCGGCCGGTTGGGTGATCACGACAATGCGATCGCGTTTTCCGATGCCAGCATCGAGGAGCGGGGGGATTCTGCCTATGTCTGGCTGGCTCGTGGAGATGTGTTCTTGTCGCGCCGTGAAAAACAGGCCGACCACTGCTTCGAGCGGGCCCGCAGTGTTCAATCCTCCGACTGGACCTGCCCGTGGTTGACCGGCCGGATCCGGCAATTCCACGGACAGTTCGCCAAGGCGCTGCAATCGGCCCGCGACGCCTGCAGTCTGGCTCCCGGCGAGATTTCACCGTGGCTCCTGGCCGGAGACCTCCAGCTTTTGCTCGGTTTTCACGAAGAGGCGCGGATTTCCTTCACCCAGGCCTGGCAAATCCAGCCGGACTCACTGGCGGCCCGCGACGGCCTGAGCCGTTCTGACCGTCCCGGGTTCCTGGCGCGTTGCACCGGTGGTTTTCGACGTTTTTTCAGATCATGAATTCTTCTGCCACCGACGTCCTTCACTCTCGGATGGATCGACTGCTCGTCGAGGCCGTGTCGTTGGGTGCCTCCGACTTGCACGTCATCGTTGGAGTCCCGCCCGCCTTCCGGGTCACGGGCGAAATTCTCATGGCCGACGAAGACGCCCTGGGGCCTGAGGAATGCGAGGCCATGGCGCAATCGCTCATGACCGACCTCCAGCGCGAGAAACTGGATCGTCTCTGGGAACTGTGCATCTCCATCCGGCACGCGGTGGCCGGCCGGATCCGGGTCACGTTCTACCGGCGCAACGGCGTCACCGAATTGAGCTGTCGGTTCTGTGGAAAGCTCTTTCCGACCCGCGAGGAACTCGGCCTTCCCACCCGCGTCGATGAATTGGCCCGCAAGACCAACGGGCTGATCCTCATCACCGGCCCCACCGGAGCCGGAAAGAGCACGACCATGAACTACATGATCGACCTCATCAACGGGGAGCGCCGGTGCAAGATCCTCACCATCGAGGATCCCATCGAACGAGTTCATGAAAACCGGCGGGCCATCGTGGTCCAGCAAGAGGTGCTGACCGATGTCCGCTCTTTCAACCATGCGCTCATCCATGCCCTGCGGCAGGATCCCGACGTGATTTGCATCGGCGAAATGCGCGACCATGAGACGATCCAGACGGCTCTGACGGCCGCCGAGACCGGACACCTGGTTCTGGCCACTCTCCACGCCCCCAGCGCCATGCATGCGTTGGAGCGGATTGTAGGTATTTTCGAGGGCAATGCGCAGAAACAGGTCGTGCTGCAGTTGGCCAATTCGCTCCAGGGCGTGATCGCCCAGGATCTTCTGCCGTGTGTGGACCGCACCCGACGGGTGCTGGCTTATGAGCTCATGATGGTGACGCCCGCCGCCCGTTCGGTGATCCGTGAGAACCAGTTGCACCAGCTTTACACCATCATGCAGTTGGGTGCCCGGGATGGCTCGGTGCTCATGGACAATTGCCTCTACGACCTCTACTCGAAGTGCCTCATCACCTACGATGCGGCCATTTCCCGCGCCCGGAACACCGACCGCTTCAAACCGAACGCCGATTGACCTTGGGAGGGGTTGGATGGAAGGGCATCCTCAGGAAGGCTTTTCCCCCTTTACGCAAACCGGGCGGTGGCTAATCTCCCGGTTCTGCTTCGCATGGACAAAGAGCGTAAATTGATCGTTGCCGGCAACTGGAAGAGCAACAAGACCAACTCCGAGGCGGTGGCCTTGGTCACCGACCTGATTCGCGAGTTGGCCGCGGTGAAGGAAGTGGATGTGGTGGTTTGCCCCGCATTCACGGCCCTTTCCGACGTTTCCAAGCTCATCTTGGGTTCCAACATCCGTCTGGGAGCCCAGAACCTCAGCGACTCCGGCTACGGTGCCTTCACCGGTGAAATAGCACCGGGCATGCTCCGTGAGCTGTCGGTGCGCTATGTGATCCTCGGGCACAGCGAGCGTCGTCAGTTCCAGAAGGAATCCGATGCTCTGGTCGCCAAGAAGGCCGCCAATGCCCACGCGAACAACCTGATCCCCATCGTCTGCGTGGGTGAAACCCTCGCCGAGCGCGAAGCCAACATCACCGAGAAGGTCGTCGAGACCCAGGTCCGTGGCAGCCTCGCCGGTCTGACGGCCGAGCAGGTGGAATCGACCGTTCTCGCCTATGAGCCCGTCTGGGCCATCGGCACCGGCAAGACGGCCACCAGCGCCCAAGCCCAAGAGGTCCACGCGTTCATCCGCAAGGTGCTCGTTTCCATGCACGGTGAGTCCATTGCCCGTCGCGTCCGCATCCAGTACGGCGGCAGCGTGAAGGGCTCCAACGCCCGTGAACTGCTCCAGCAACCGGACATCGACGGTGCGCTGGTGGGTGGGGCTTCCTTGGAATCCAAGGGTTTCGTCGAAATCATCAAGAACTCGATTTGAGTCGTTTTTCCAACTCCAACTTCTCCGCCAACTTTTTCATATCATGGGTATCCTGATTGGTCTTTTGAGTTTCCTTCTCGTCGTGGTGTGCCTGCTGCTGGGCTTGCTGGTTCTCATCCAGTTGCCGAAGAAAGAAGCGGGCATGGGCATGGCCTTCGGTTCCGGCGCGGTGGACACCTTGCTGGGAGCCGGTGCCGGCAGCGCGCTGACCAGCCTCACCAAGTGGATGGGTGGCATCTTCCTGGGGCTGTGCATCCTCTTGGCTTGGCTGGGCAACATGAAGAACGGATCGGGTTCGGCCGCCAAGGCCGTCCGTGATGCGGTGAGCCGCTCCGAGGCGACCGCTCCCGCAGCCCCCGCTGCCATCTCCGCCAACGCCCTCATCACGCCGACCAATGCCGCCGCCGCTCCGGCTGCTCCGGCAGCTGCGACGGCTCCTGCGGCCGCCCCTGCTGCGAAGTGATCGGCCGTCTGGTTCAACGAAACGCCCTCGTTCGCAAGACGGGGGCTTTTTCTTGCCTGCATGGGAGTGATGGTCGGTCGGACAGGGGGATGTTTGTTTCCATGGTTTGCCTCCTGCTGCTGGTCGTCGGCATGGGCTGTTCTCCGGCAGAGCGGGCCGACCTGGTCCTGCACAATGGCCCGGAACCGGAGACCATCGATCCGCAAATCCTCACGGGGCAGGCCGATGGCCGCATCGCGTCGGCGCTGTTCGAGGGTTTGACGCGGTTCAATCCGACCAACGGCACGGCCATGCCCGGGTTGGCCTCGCATTGGGACATCTCCGCCGATGGACTCACCTACACCTTTTTCCTTCGCCCGGACGCCCGCTGGTCCACCGGTGAGCCAATGGAAGCCGATGAGGTGGTGTGGTCGTGGCGGCGCGCGGTCACCCCGGCCACCGCGGCCGATTATGCCAGCCAGTTCTTCTGTGTCCGAAATGGACGGGCCATCGTGAATGGCGAAATCCGAGACCCATCCCGATTGGGAGCCGAGGCGCTTGATGCTCATACGGTTCGCGTCCACCTCGAGAACCCCACGCCCTACTTTCTGGAATTGGCGGCTTCCCGGGTGTTTTTTCCGATTCCGCGCCGAGCGGTGGAACGTTTGGGGGATCAATGGATCCGGGCCGAACCCTTGCCCTGCAGTGGTCCTTATCGGCTCTTGGGTTGGCGGGTGAATGACCGCTTCCGTTTGGCGCGCAATCCGCACTACTGGGACGCCGCCCAGGTGACGGCCGAACGCATCGACATCTTGAGCGGAGACAATCCCTCCACCGCCCTCAACCTCTTTCTGAAAGGCGAGGTGGACCTCATTTCCGACCGCAAGATCATTCCGGGAGAACTGGGGCCTGAGCTGGCCCAGCGGCCCGACTTCCATCGTTTCGATTACCTGGGACAGGACTTCATCCGCTTCAACACCACACGCAAACCCTTCCACGATGCCCGGGTCCGTCGGGCCGTGGCCATGTCGTTGGATCGGCCTCGGATCACCGCCCGCATCACCCGGATGGGCGAGCGGCCCAGTGCCGCGGTGACTCCCGCGGGAGCCGGAGGATACCAACCGCCCCCTGGGGTTCCCTGGGATCCGGTGTCCGCCCGACGCCTGTTGGCCGAGGCAGGGTATCCGGACGGGCGGGGGTTTCCGGTGGTGGAATACACCTTCAATGTCGGCTCGAGGATCTACGAGCAGACCGGCGTGGAAATCCAGGCCATGCTGCGGGAACACTTGGGCATCCGGGTTGAATTGCGGCCGCTCGAGTGGAAGACCTACCTCGCCGAGATGTCCGCGTTGAACTACGACTTCATCCGCGGATCCTGGGTCGGCGATTACGACGACCCCATGACCTTCCTCGACTGTTTCCTCTCCGACAGCGGGAACAACCGGACAGGATGGAAAGAGGTTCGCTACGATCGACTGCTCCAGACGGCGGCCGCGGAGGTCGATCCCCAACGGCGGTTGGGGATCCTGCGGGAAGCCGAGACCCTGTTGGTGACGGAGGCCGTGCCGGTGACTGGCCTTTATAGCCACGTGGGACTCTACGCCGCCGATCCCCGCAAAATCGGCGGAATCTGGCCCAATCGGATGGACGAGCATCCGTTCTTTTCCATGAGGAGGATCCGGCCATGAAATCGTGGCAGGCGCGCTTGGCCTTGATCCCTGTCCTCGTCTGGGTCGTGGCCACGTTGAGTTTTTTCCTCCTGCGGGCCGTTCCGGGAGGCCCGTTTGATCGGGAGCGCGCGTCGGCTTCCCGCGAGGTCGAGGCGGCCTTGAAAGCCCGGTACCACTGGGACGAGCCCCTCTGGCGGCAATATGCACGGTACCTCGGGAATGTGATCCGGGGAGACCTCGGACCCTCGCTCAAGTACCGCAACCATTCCGTGAACGACTTGTTGGGGCAGACGGTTCCGGTGTCATTGACGCTGGGAGCGATGGCCTTCGGGGTGGCGATGGGTTTGGGCCTCCCATTGGGGACGCTGGCCGCACTGAGGAAAGGCGGTTGGGCCGACCACGCTGCCTCGTTGCTGACCTTGGTGGGCGTTTGCGTGCCGGTCTTCGTGCTGGGTCCGTTGTTGATCCTCATGCTCGGACTCGGGCTCGGGTGGTTGCCCGTGGCCCTGTGGGGATCGTGGAAAACCGCCATCCTGCCCACCCTCACCCTGGGGATCTACTTTGCCGCCCGGGTTGCTCGCTGGATGCGGGAGGGCATGCTGGAGGTTCTCAAAAGTCCGCATGTCCAGGCGGCGCGCGCCAAGGGTTTGAGCGAAACGGCGGTGATCTTGCGGCATGTCGTACCCGTGGCCCTGGTGCCGGTGATTTCCTACACCGGACCCATGCTGGCAGACCTCCTCACCGGCTCCTTTGTCGTCGAGAACCTCTTTCAAATCCCCGGGACTGGGGCCTTTTTCATCAACAGCTTCTTCAGTCGCGACTACACCATGATGATGGGCATGGTGTTGTTTTATTCCGTGCTGCTTCAGGTCCTGAACTGGATGTCGGACTTGTTGTTGTGGTGGGTGGATCCCCGCATCCGGTCATGAACACGGCTCCCTCCAGTCCCGGACGTCAGGCTTTGCAACGCTTCCGCTCCAACCGATGGGCGGTGGCCGGACTGATCTTCCTGCTCTGGGCAACCGCGTTGTCGGTGGTCGTTCCCTGGATGCTGGCCATTGATCCGAATCAGGGGAGCGATTCGCCGTTCACCGCGCCCGACGGTCGGCACTGGATGGGCACCGACATCCACGGCCGCGACTTGTTTTCGAGGGTGATGATCGGGACCCGCATCTCGCTGATGGTTGGGGCGGTCGGGGCCGGGGTCAGCCTGATCATCGGCGTGGGTTGGGGCCTGGTGGCGGGATGGCGTGGAGGTCGCACGGACGCGTGGATGATGCGCTCGGTCGATGTGCTCTACGCCTTGCCCACGGTGGTCTGGGTGATGTTGACCTTGACCCTCTTCGAGACCCGATGCGTTGTATGGCTTTCGGAGCGGTGGCCCTCGTCGATTCCGGCCTTTCGATTGGCGGCCATGATGGTTTCTTTGGGATCGGTTTCCTGGCTCACCATGGCCCGTGTGGTTCGCGCACAGGTGCTTAGTCTGCGGGAGCGACCCTTCATTCTGGCTGCTCAATCCATCGGTGTTCCTCCGGTTCGATTGATGCTGCATCACCTTCTCCCGAACCTGGTCGGAGTGATCCTCGTCTACCTCACCCTGACGGTGCCGGCGGTGGTGCTCTACGAATCCTTCCTGAGCTTCCTGGGGTTGGGCATCCGGCCGCCTCAAGCCAGCCTGGGCACCTTGATTGCCGACGGGGCCTCTCAGCTCAATCCGGTGCGGGTGCGCTGGTGGTTGCTGGTCTTTCCCGCCGGATTGATGGCCCTGCTCCTGGCCGCTTTGAATGCCATGGGCGAGGGTCTGCGCTCTGCGTTCGAACCGCGGGATGAGGACTGAGCGCCGGAGTGCGAGGCGAAGGCGGGGTGCTGGTTGGATGAGGGCAAACCCGTCGAAGTCAGATCTCCGCGGTGTCCACCCACCAATCCCAATACGCATCCATCGAGTGGCCGTAAATCGCGGCGGGAGCTTCTTGTACCGAGACCGTCGTCAAAGCCGCCCGCAGGGCTGGCCAACGCGAAGCGGGTACCGCCGTGAAAACCGCGGGAAGCCCCAAGGCTTGGGCTCGCTCGAGAGCGCCCTGGATGATGTGTGCCCCTTCCGTTGCATGGTCGAAGCGAAATGAGCTCAGGTGTGCCGACATCAGCTCCGCACCGTTGCTCGTCCAAAGACGTTTGCCACGCCGGGTGTCTTCCAGCCACGCACCACCTGCCAATGGAATGGGATTCATCTGACTGCGGAGTTCGCGACGCCGACCCATGACGACGCAGTCGGGCCTGGCTTGCGTGGCGGTCGAAGCGGTCGAAGCGGTCGAAGCGGTCGAAGCGGTCGACGCGGTCGAAGCGGTCTGGCTCGGTTTCCCGGGCGTCATCCGCAAGATCATGATATCCGCGATTTTCTCGAAGCTGGGGATTCCCACTCGGCCGGTATAGTCGGAGGGAAGGCGGGCGGTTCCGCTCATCACCACGCTGTAACAAGAACGCGATCCGGTGAGCTCGATCTGGCGTTTGGCTTCGAGCATGAGAGCGGCCAGAACTCGCCCCCCGCGGGCCTCTGCGCTGATCTTCACATCCGCCAAGTAATGGACGGGCTGTCGCAAAACCTCCCTGCCGTGCACTTCGATCCATCGCTCAACGCGGACGAGAGTGCCCATCACAGCACCTGCCTGCTCGGCCACCAGCAACGTGGCGGTTCCCATCGCGGCAAAGAAAGGCAGGTATTCTCGACCATGCGAAATGCGGAAAGTCCCGTCTTTGCCCAGCGGATACTGGAACTGGTGCTCGAAACGCTCCAGGGCCGAGCCCAGCCATTCCGGGGGAGCTTCACGGAAGCTGTGGATCTTCATGGTCGTGTGCCGACGAAAATCCGCGGATAAAAGAACGAGCGGTCACGCGGCTCCATCCGCCGACCCCAGTCGGCATCCCAGACGATGGAATCGGTCAGGGCCTCGAAATCGAGCGAGGAATTCAACTGGCGGGCGATGAGTTTACCGCCGGGTTTCAGGACTCGCGCGGCCGCAGCCAGTGTCTGGGCGGCCGAAGAGGGAGAAAGCCAGTCCAGGATGTTGGAGATGTGGACCATGTCGGCGCTGGCGGGCGGCAGGTCGGAGAGAAATCCCATCATGGTCCCGTGATGCCAAAGGACCTCGGCGCGGATGGGATCGGTTTGCTGCAGCCAATCGTAGCGGTGACCGGGAGCGAAAGTGCCCGAGTACATTTGGCGCAGGAAGGGGTTGATGGCCGCATCATCGCGGGCGAAGGCCCGGTCGCTCCGATCGGCAAAGTGCTCGCAAAACGGTCGGCGCGGGTTTTGAACGGCCGGCTGACCGAAGAGGGTCTCCAGATTCGAGAGGGTCATGACCTTCGCGAGAGCCTCTCGTCGGCTCGAACCGTCTTTGATGAGTTGTCGCATGGCGGCAAAACACCGTTCGTAGCGCCCGGCATGATCGGGGCCGAGTTCACTCACCAGATCCAGCGGTCCCAGAGTGGTCTCGGGCAGTAGCAGTGTTGCCAGCAGGCTTTCCAGTGTCTCGCGGCGTTCCGGACGGGGCATGGGTTCGTGACCCAGGATTCGGCAAATGGTGTCCGGCGGGGTTGTTCTGGCCAGGTGCAGCTTCAATCGCGCGATGGCGATTTGGGCCGGATTCAGGTCCACCGCATGGATGCGCCCCAGCGGCTGGCGTGCAAGTGGAATGACGGTCTCCCCACCGGAAGCGATCATCACCACCACACCGTCCGGCGGCAGCGTCTCGGCGATTTCGCAGTCGAGTCGGGGATCTTCACGGACCTGCGCGAAGGCGAGGGGCAGGGTGGAGGCTTCAATGGCCCATGGGTCAGGTGCGTTCACGTTCGAAGAAGGCATGGAGACCGACAAAGAGCATGCCCGAGACGAGCAAATCCACCGTGTAGTGCAAGCGCAAGACCACCGTGGACGCGATCATGACCATGGACGGGATGAGCATGATCCAAAAGCGCCCGCGAAAACGTCGCCAATCCCAGCCGAGCAGCATGAGCGTGATCAAGACATGCAGGCTGGGGAACGAATCATAACGAGCGGCCATGGCGGCATTGATCCTGTCATTCCAGGTGGTGATGAGGCCGCCAGTGATGGCTTCCGGGAACAGCTTCGGAAAGGCCTGCGCCGGCGATGCGGCGGGCAGGGTGAAGTATCCGATGAATCCGATCCCGAAGGCCGTGAAGATCCGTCGTGAAAATCCCAGACGCCAAGTCGGACCTCTGAGCAGGGCGTCAATGCAGGCCCAATGCAGGTAGACATGGTAGCTGAGGTAGCCGGCACTGAAGAAGTCGTTGGCTCCAGCGGGCAGGGTGCCGGTCCATGGTTGGTGCAACAAGGAATCAGCGGTGAGCAGTTCTCGGTGCCGCAACGGAATGCCGAGCTTTTCCACCAGCACCGAGGATCCTGCGTACAACGCCCAAGCGGCACCGTAGGCTGACAACAGTCGCAGTTTGTCTCCCGGCGCAGTGAACCCGAGGATGCTCCCATAAACTCCGAGAAACCCCCAAACCGCCCCGGACAAACCCAGGCCTGCAAGCGCCGACTGGAGGCCCAGCGAGAGACCGATGACCAAGAACAACGCCTCGTGGACAGAGACTCGACGCATCATTCCGCCGGCTTCCTGGAACTCCGCCATCCCCAGGGACTGCGGCGGATGCTGTGGATGATGAATTCCTTCACGAACGAGCCGTAGGAGGCGATGTAGGGTGCGCCTTGTCGGCTCAATTCCGGCTCCAGGGCCGAGTGAACCTCCGGCAAATGATGCCAAGGCACACCGGGATAAAGGTGATGCTCGAGGTGGTAGTTCTCATTGCACATGAAGAAGCGGACCCAAGAGCGGGTGAGAATGGTGCGGGTGCCGTGCACGGCGTCGCTGGCCTGTTCCAGCAACGTATGCTGACTCATGCCTCGGATGTTCACCATCGTGTTGATGAAGAGCATCGGGATCAGCCAACCGTGCAGCAGCCACATTGTCGGGATCAGTCGCAAAGCCAGACCACCCAGGAGCAATGTGGCTGATAGTTCCGCCGCGATGCCGATCCGATCACGAGTCGTGCCCTGTTTGAACCCGAGGAAAGGGATGGCAGCGATGTACACCGGATAACCCACCAGCAGGCGCAGCCAATTCATGCAGAACACCAACCAAGACCAGCGTGTGTAGTTCGCGTAATGATCCGGGTCGCCCTCTTCTCCGAGGTGTTGGTGATGTCCCAGATGAAGCACCCGGTAAGCCGAGAAATTCTGCAGCACCGGAAGGGCGCACAGGGAACCCGATACCGCATTCAGGAGGCGATTCTCCATCAAGGTTCCGTGGACGGCCTCGTGGGTGAAAAGACTGATGCCATGCAAGGAGGCCGCCGCGAGCAAGTAGAGCGGCAAGCTGAGGATAAACGGCCACAGTGTTGTGGCCTGAGTGGCGACCGTGATGGCTCCGGCTGCACTGCCGAGATAAATCAGGACGAAAACCCCAACCCGTGCCAGATGCCGCCCAGCGGACCGCTCATGACAGCGGCGCAGGACATCGGGAGACAATCGGAGTGAGGTCGGCACACTCATGGCTTCAATCGTGCCTCCCGCCACAAATCGTCATACAGCCGATCGAACACATGCAGTCCGAGATGGACGCCCTCTTCGACCGCTCGACGCCGTTCACCGCCGGAATCCCAGGCGTCGTTCACGACCTGGAAAAAATCTGCCGCATGCCGTTGGTCGATTTCGGCGTGCAGCGTGTAGTGGACGAGTCGCTTCCGGTCGATCCATCCCCGATTGACCACTGCCTCGCCGATGAGGGCGGAGAGGTCGGCGAAGACATATTCGATGACTCCGAGGCATCCGAAGGCCGTCTCCACCGGTTCCATCAAGCACGTGCCCATGAGGCTGGTGTTGAAGGCACGCACGGAGGCGCCTTCGCGGTCCAGGCCGCCGGGCCCAACGGCACCCAAGGTTTCCAGAAAGCGCACAAAGGTCCGATCATGCGACAGGGCGGGATCCATCCGGCTTCCGTCTTCAGCGCTGCCGTGTTCCTCCATGAGGTTGTGGATCAAACCCTGCCGCAGCGATGAGCTCGGTTGGCGTGCCATGAGCGCTGCCATGGGCCGTGAAAAGTAGCGCACGGCGAAGAAGAATTGCCGTTGAGTCGAGGCGAATTGCTCTCGGCTCATCTCACCATTTACCAGACTGCGGAAGTAGGTGTTCTGCGAGATCGCCCGCCCATTGGCCTGCTCATGCACCCAAGTGATCATCTCAAACGGAAGTTTGCGCCCCCACCAGCGGTCTGGCCAGAGGCATTCACCCCGACCCTTTCACCCTCTGCGGAGAAGTTTGGATTGAAGATGATCGATTCGGCGCTTTGATTACCTCAGGGAAATCCACCATCTGGAGCGCGCCGTGTTCGCTGCCTTTGACGAGTCCGTTTTTGCGTAAGGAACGTGGCTGCCGTTGGGTTTTCAAGTGAGCCACATGAACCTTTGCGAATTACTGCACTCCCTGTCCGATTCTGAGCGGGATTTCATCGCGGGGCTCGACTATGGGGCGGATCGTGAGGCACATCGGAGAGCTTTGGATACCGTGATCGAGCAAGCGGGTGAAGTGGACTTCGAGGCCCAGGGTTCTTGGTTTCCCTATGAGGTGATCGAGCTTGGCAAGAATGGGCTGCAGCAGGGGCATGAGCGAGAATTTGCCGCGTGCCTGGGGATCGTCTTGCGCAACATCGAGACAGGCCGGGATCTCAGCAACGATTTGGAGTATATCCTGACACAACAGTATGAATCCGTTCAGAAATTGCCCCCTGAGTTGCGAGCGCTGATGGATTCGTTGATCGAGGAGATTCTGAGCAGATCCGAAGCAATGGATCCGCCAAGTGGCGGCCCTGACGAGAAACGGGTCGATGAACGTTGGGTGTAGCATACGATCCCATGATGGCACTGCGTTGGAGTGCTTGTTGTTCGACCGACAAAGATGAATCTGATCGCCTCAATCCGGAGAGCTCTGACCTGGTGGCTGTTTGCGCGTGGTGAACACGAGGTTTCCACCTTCGAGGTCATCCTGTGGTGGGAGAAACGTCGTTTGCCCTACAATCTCATCGTAGGCTTTGCCGGATTATTCACCTGCGCCGTGATGGTGGCGGTGGCGTCCATCGCCTCAGCCGCACTTTCCTCCCAACTGAATCGTTCCGGCTCAGACAATTTTGGAGAACTGCTGAGTTTGCCAGACCCGCCCATTTTTGCGGTCCTGGCCGTGATCGCCTACGGAGTTGGAGCGAATATTTGCTACACCGGCGGATGGATTTCGGAGGTCATGGTCCGCAAGATTTGGCAGGAGAGAACCGGGGCATTCGGGCCGATTGCTTTTACTCTTGGGATCGTTTTTTCCTTCCTCATCACGCTCGCACCGGCCGCCTTTTTCAGCGTTTTGTTGATGGCGCGACTGTTGCTTCGGTGAACTCGGCATCCAATGCCCCAGGCTCAAGGACAGTCTGACTTCCGTGGGCAGGCCACTGGCCCCCTCCCGGCTCTGCGATCGCCCGACCGGTGCGATTCAGGTTTCGACACGGCCGAGGAACTGTCGACAGTCCCCGGGTGAGCAGACGGCAAGCAATCCCAGGTTGGTGCCCGGAGTGGTTGAGGTTGTGTCGGTGGGTCGAGGGTTTGTCTGGGATGCGCTGCAGTGCATTTGTGGCCCTGTGGGCATTGCCATTCTCGGTCGTCGCTGCGGTGGTGCCGTGCCGCATCGAGGTGGTGGAGCAGGGCACCGGATGGCCGGTGCCACTGGTGGAATTGAAGACCACCCACCATGTCGCGTTTTACACCGACAATGCCGGGGTCGTCGCGGTGAACACTCCGGAACTCCTCGGGCGCGAGGTGTTCTTCCACGTTTCCGCCGATGGCTATGAAGTTTCGGTCGACGGGTTTGGTTTTTCCGGTGTGCGCCTGCGTCCGGAGCCGGGCGTCACGCTGCGGGTCGAGGTGCGGCGTACCATGATCGCCCGCCGGCTGGGGCGTCTGACCGGGGCCGGGCTCTTTGCCGAAAGCCAGGCGACCGGGCGTGACACCAACTGGAAGGAGAGCGGCGTCTTCGGCTGCGACAGCGTCCAGACCGCACTGCACCGGGGCCGGCGGCACTGGCTGTGGGGTGACACAACGCTACCTCACTATCCGCTGGGCCTTTTCGACAGTCTGGGCGCCGAGTCCGAGGCGCGGCCCTTCGGACGTTTCGAACCGCCCATTCGGCCTTTCTTTGAATTTCGTCGCGATGGACAAGGCCGACTCCGCGGCGTCACGCCGATGAGCGGGGAGGGACCCACCTGGGCGACGGCTCTGGTGAGCCTTCCGGCACGCGATGGAAGCCCTCGGCTCGTTTGCTCCTACTGCAAGGTCCGCGGGCAATTGGAGGCCTATGAATGGGGATTGGCGGTGTGGAATGAAACGTCGCAGAAGTTCGAGCGCCTGAAGGTGTTGTGGACCCGGTCGGCCGCCTCTCCCCAGCCGCCACCCTTGCCGGTCGGCCATGCCGTTCCTTGGAAAGATCCGTCGGGTCGTGACTGGATTTTCTTTGCCCATCCCTTCCCGGCGTTGCGCTGCCCGGCCACCTTCGAGGCCTGGCAAGATCCGGCCACTTGGGAAACCCTGGAACCCCAGAAGGAACTGCGTTCAGCCCACGACGGCTCAAAGTTGCGCCCGCATGACGGCGTCCACAGCGGGGGCATGGGATGGCAATCGTGGCGTCGGCGCTGGGTGACGGTCTTCCTGCAGAGCGGTGGAACTCCCTCGACCCTGGGAGAACTTTGGTATGCCGAGGCGACGGCTCCGACTGGCCCGTGGGGACCGGCGGTCAAGGTCCTGACCCACCGCAACCACACGTTCTACAATCCCTGCCTGCATCTCGACTTCACACCGTCCGACTCCCCGGTTTTGCTCTTCGAGGGCACCTACACCCGGGAGTTCTCGGGCAACGCAGTCGCCACGCCGCGCCACGACTACAACCAGATCCTCTATCGCCTAGATCTCGACGATCCCCGCCTCCGCCCCGCTCAAATCGACACCGAAAAGCCGTTGTGACGCTCGGCGGTTCATGGCTCGCACGTTTGCAGTGAATCAAATTCGGAAACCGTTCCCGGACCCCTTCTCCTGCAGATCCGGCCTACGGGGAGGGCCCTAGGGTTGCCGACTGGGTGCCGCAGGCCCGGCGACCTCACCGGGCGGTCTGCGTCTGGGGAACACGGGAGCTCAATCAGTGAAGGCTCCATGGGTTTTGGCTTTCGCGATGGGATCCTGATTTCAGGTTTTCCATGGACCGATCGCAGTCATTCCATCTTACGGTGATTTTACACGGTAAAATCGTTGCGTGTCGTTCGTCAGCGGTTCCGTCGAAAAAAGGAAAAGGCCGGAGCCGTTGTTGGTGGGCTTGCCGACCACGGTCCACTGGGTTGGAGACAACGAAAGGTTGGTGCTGGAGAGCACGGTGAAAGGGGTACCGGTGTTGTTGGTGAACGCGAATTGATATGCTCCATTGGGCAGCATCTTCGAGCCTGTCAAAACCGGTGGCAGCGGGCCTCCGAGCGGCGAGACGCTGGCCGGCAAATTGGCATGGGTCAGAGTTTCGTGGGCCAAGTTCCAGACGGCCCGTTGAGCATTGGGGCGGATTTCGTTCTCGATGAGCGTCCCCGTCTTCGTCATGGGGAGCCCGGCGCGGTTGTGGTAGTGGTTGTAGCCCACCTCCCAGGATTCGAAACGGCTGGCGGAGGGGACGTCGTTGGCGGATGTGCCTTGCATCGAGCCGGTGAGGAACTGGGACGCCATCAACTCCAGCGCCTCGGTGAAGCGCCGCGTATTGGCCGTGTACACATCCACGCCTTGATGCCAGGCGGTTTCTGCCGCGTGGAGGGCCGATCCGAGCGCGAACTGCGTGTGGTGACCGTTGTCCCGGCATGTTTCCTGGGTCAGGCCATTGGTCCACAAGGTGGGATTGAACCAAAAATTCTGCACGTTGCCGCCATCGCCCGCGATCGGCGGCGGTGTTCCCGCAGAGGTGAGATAGATATAACTGGGGAGACGTTTTGCCAGGCGAGTGAGACCCGCATTGAACTCCGCAGTGTCTTCGTTGAAGACGGCAATCGCCATCATGGCGTCGATTTGCGTCAAATCCACGTTGCCGTTCCAGGTGCTCATCCGGTTCAACTGCGGATAAAAGGCCCGTTTGAACATGGCTTGCAGATGGGCGATGTCGTTGGTGGTCCAGCCCGAATAACCCCGCATGATTTCAGCGGCTGGGGCGAAGACCGCGCCGATCCAGCCCGCCTGCAACTTGTCCTGATCGGAGCCGGCGGTGAAGGATTGCAAATTCGTCCACGAGTTCAGAATCGCGATCGATCGATTCGCGTAGATTGCGTTGCCCGAGTAATACCACAGGAGCGCCTGAGTGTACGACGCGATGGCGTCATCTCGCGAAAGTTCAGCGTCACCGCTGCTGGAATGGATGGTCGTCTTGCCATGTGGCGTGCGAGTGGCGTAACTGGAGGCCACAAGTCGGTCGAACTCGGCTCTCCACGGCTGGGCCTTCGCCTGGATTTTGGCCTTAACGAAGTCCAGTTCGCCTCTGGAATCCAGCGCACCCGGATGCACAAAAGTGGTGACGGTGTTGGTGGAGGTGGCCGCGAGTGTGTATTGCGAGGTTGCACCCAGCCTGATGGATTGAGTGCCCGAGTGCTCGGTGGTGCTGTGAATAGAATCAACCGCAGCCCAGCTTTGATTTTGCCAGCCGTTTTGGCGCGCGTCGTCGTCACTGGGTGGATCGGCATGGGTGGCCGCCATGATCGCCAAGGTGGCAATCGCCAAGACCCAGAGTCTCACAAAATTCATGGTGTGCATCCGGTTGGGGATCCGTTCGATGACCGCGTTTCCGGCAGGAGCTTTCCGGCCAAGACCGCGATGATGGCGAAGACCACGAGCCGTTCGAACAGGGTCAAGGCCCTGCGACGAACGGAGGCGGGGAAGGGGGGAGGTGTCATGGCATCGCAGGGGATTCCGAAGATCATGGAAGTCATGGCAGGGGTGGCAGACAAGGGGCAAGTCCGCATCGGCCCACTCGCCGACAGGTTTCATTCTATTTCAATCTCCAGAACAGCCTGATCGAACAACCCGGTGCTGCTCGAAGATCGAGCGGGTCGCCCAACGACCGCAGGATCCACCGCATCGCCACTCGTATCTCGGTCCTCCGTGTCGGTCCTCCGTTGCCACTCCATCGCTGAGCTTTTACCTTCGGAAGTCAGGTGCCATTGATACCCGTCCAAGGTGTTGACCTGAGGACACCGCCGTCGCAGGTGGATTTTGACCCGTTTGGCGGTTGTCTGGATGCTCAGAGCGCGTGGCGCAACTTCGGTGGCCTCACTTTGGAAGAGGCCTATGTCCGGTTTTGCTCGGCGCCTGAAGTTTTTCAAGAGGACTTCATGTTCATGGGATGCAGGGCATTTCACTTCTATTTCCCGGTCATCGACGAGTACCTCCGGGCAGCGCCCGCCCCTGGAGTGCGGGATGATCGCGAGGCCAGGATTCTTGCAACTTGCATCGCGCTCCAGTTCGAGTGGCACGGTGCCACGGTTTCATCAGAACTGAGGCACCGCATTTCGCACCTCTGCGCGTTTGTGCGGTCGCATCTCAATCAGTACGCGGAATCTCCAGAAGACCAGAAAGCCATCGACGGTGTTTGGGGCAAGCTGGAGGAGAAGCTTCGATGAGATTGCCGAACAGGCTGAAGACAATGTGGACGCGGCGAGTGCTGTTTGTTCGCCCAAGATCTTTTGGGTTTAGCCGGTCACGGATCCCACTGGGCTCAGCGTTGGTCGGTAGGAAAGGCTCAACAATGGCCAGTGAGCAATTCAAGGTTGGAGACAAGATTCGGGTGATTGGCTACCGGCCGGGCAAGTATCCTCCGGGCTATGTGGACGACATGGGGACCGAAGAGCTTTTCAAGAGCTTGGTCGGGCGTCGGTACACCATCCGGGGTTTCGATGATTTCGGCCACATTGAGCTTCACCCCAAGCGCAACCACGTGGTCTGGATCGAGGCGGACCTTGTAAAGCTTGTATCAGCGTCACGATGACGCCGCCCAACGACAAGGCACTCTCCGGACTATTGGCTCTGTCCAGGGTCGCCTGAGGCCCAGGGCAGCCATCGCCGACCTCGGTAGGCGTCGACGGATGTCGGCGGTCATACTGTTACGGCTGAGACCGGTGGCCAACCGGCAGGTATGCCGTGAACTGATGCTCGGGGCATCTCGACAAATTCCGTTTGTTGAATGAGAGTCGGCCTGTTAACGATACAGACACGCTGTGTCTCACCGGCTGTCAGCCGGCAACAAAGGTCATGTTCCGATTTTTCCCAATTCTTCTGATTCTCATCGCTCCAGTGATTGGATGGCGGATCGGTTGTCTGCTCCGCTCCCCAGTGACCGCAGGGCTTCAGAATCCAATGAGTCCGGGATTGTTGGTTGGCACTCTTCCTTTTGCCCCGTTCGCTTTTATCTGCCTAGAGGGGGTTTTCCGGGCGGCGTTTCTCGCCTTCCTGGGCCTGCTGGTTTTGTTTGCCCACATTTCAGCCAAGAGAGTGGCTATATGATTTTGCCATAGACCACCGTGGTCTCCGCTGAATTCGACGAACCGATGATCACTCTTTCGGTGGGTCTCCGAAGTGAGCCCGCCACGAGGCGTAGGCGGCGGCATCCTCCAGCATGGCATCAATAGTGGCGATGAGTGGTTCAGCACGCCAGATGCCGGAGAAGACGGCGCGGTCGCCAATATCGCTTTCGATGACAAATGCGGGGCGCTGATGAATCTGGAGTGCGGCGAATTCGGCTGTCATGTGGCGCACGGTTTTCTCCAACTGCGGCGTGAGGGCGTGGGCCAGAAGGATATCGGCGTTGATGCCTGCAGCCTTGGCCCCGACGGCGGCGGAAACGTCCCAGCGCCCGATCTGCTGGCCTTCGCGCATGGCCGCATGGGCCAATGCGAGACGGACGGCGTCGCCTTTCGCTCCGAGGTCGCGAGCAGCAACGGCGACGCAATTAGGCGCGAAGTATTCCTTGATGCCGGGCTCCATCCATTCGGCACGCAGCATATCGGGAGAACGCACGATGGTGCCGCTGCGGCGGTAGAACCATTCCTCCTGCGCTCGGCTCACGGGCAAATTGGAGTCGTCCATTAGAGCGATCTTCCAGTCGAACTCCACGCGGCCCTGATAGCGGCGTTGCAATTCCGCCCAAGCAGGCTCGGCCCAATGACACCAGGACGATATGAGATCGATGAAATAGGTGATCCGCACGCTCATCGGTTGAATCTGGCAAGCGCGCCAATCCTGTCGAGCTTGCGATGTCGAGCCAGTCCCTCGGTACATTTGCTGTCAACTCACTCAGTGGCTTTGGAGGGGCAGGGGTCTGTGGTCATGTGGATCTTGGCAGAGTAGCCCTGGCCTTTACGGCTCCGGTTACTGTTGTCCACGGTGATGCGTTGCCGATCTACGAAGGCTGGGCGCTCCCGGAGCGCCCAGCCTCTTGGTTTCTTGGCTGCTCGAGAAGCGGGATTTCCCCAAGTATCCACCACGCG
>JACCDP010466854.1_pt1 | contig 40818 bp, 66 predicted proteins | sample 7445841 | NCBI WGS metagenome assembly JACCDP01 (sample SAMN15323441, study PRJNA562643) | freshwater metagenome | isolation source: river surface water | place: USA:Blue River Watershed | collected 2017-08-17 | reverse complement strand
GCCCAGGGCCAGCGCGACCTCGTAGCAGAAGCGCAAGGCGGCGGTCGCCCCGGAGAGCTGCTTCTCCGTCTCCTTGTCATCGAGCTTGAGGCCGTCCTGCGTGATGAGGGCGACCATGGCGTGGGTGTCGCGGAAGGCCGACAGGGTCGTGTCGATGGCCCACGCGGTGACGATGGCGCACAGCCCGGCGATGAGCGTCGTGGTGCCGAGGGCGATGAGGAGGTTCCTATCGCTTCGCACGCTTGCCTCCCTTTTTCTTGCCCTTGGCCTTCGGCTCCTCGTTGCCGGCGAGGGCGTTGGCCTTGCGGGTCATGCTCTTGATGCCGATGGCGAGCAGCTCCTGGCTGGACGCGCCGACGAGGCCGCACGCGATGGCGCGCGTCCCCGAGGACTCGATTTGCTCGATGAGGTAGTGGTTCGCCACGTAGGTGATGAACGCCGCCACGACGAACTTGACCGCGAGGTGGGCGAGCTTGATCTGGCTGTCCTCGTGGAGGAGCCGGGCGACCATGCCGCCCCCGCCGATGGCTCCGGCCTTAACTGAGTCGCGGATGGCTGGGTCGATGTCCATAAGTCACTGGTCGGCGCGCCGGTAGTTGTCCGCCCAGAGGACGGCGGCGAGGATCTTGGCGACGCGCACGACCTCGGCCTCGGAGGCCGTGGGCATGCCGACGTGGAGGGCCTCGTGGCAGAGGATGGTCAGGCGGTCCCGGCCCTTCAGCTTGGGGTCAATCTCGATGAGGGGGTTCTCGCTGTCCGGGTCCCACACCTGTCCGTGGGCCTGTTCCCTGCCGAGCTTACGCTCCGTCAGCACGATTACCTTCTTGGGCTTTGGCATTGTTGCGGTGGGCCAACCACCAGGACGCGGCGATGGTCAGCACGACAACGATAAACGTGCCGACCACCACCGGCTGGAAGTAAGGCCATTCCAGAAGCTCCTCCACCACGTAGGGCAGCGCGAGGATGCACGCGCCGAGGGCGATGGCGAGCGGGGCCGTGGCCTTGTGGATGGGCAGATAGGACGAGAGGGCGAAGCAGAGGAGGCCGGCGGCGAGCAGGATGCCCCCCAGCCAGTTGCACTTGGTGGCGAGGCCGTCGAGTCGCTCCTGCTTGCGCTTGGCGTCCTCGGCCTTCTGGCGCGCCTCGGCGTCCGCCTTCTGGCGGGCGAGGTTCGCCTTGATCTCCAGCTCCAGGGCGTCGTTGCGGGCCTTCTCACGCTCGACCGCCGCCCATGCCTCATCGACCTTCTTCTGGAGGCCGTCGGCACGGGCGAGGTGCGCCGCATAGGTCTCGTCCTTACCTTCGCCGGCACGCTTGCGGGCGGAGATCAGGGCGGTCTGGCTGGCCTTGGGGAGGTTTGCCTGGGCGACCTCCAGCTCGCGGTCGGCGACCTTGGGCTTGTTAGAAGCGAGAGCCTCCCGTGCCGTCGTCACGGCGGCGGCGGCGTAGTCGTTGGCCTTGTCCTGGCGGTCGGCGTAGGTGTCCGCGACCGTGACCTTGGGGACCTCGGGGGCCTTTATGACGATGGGGGCGGACGGCTTGATCTCCTCGGCCTTCGGCTTGGACGCGCAGCCGGTCAGGAGGGCGAGCAACGCCCAGCCGAGCAGACAGACGAAGGTCCAGCGGAAGATGCCGGCGTTCACTTGATGGCGTTCTTGACCGCTTCGGCCTTCTGGCGCGCTTCCGCTTCCAGCGCGTCGATGCGCTGGCGGTGCTTCCGAAAGACGAGCAGACCACCGACGAAGCCAAGAGCGATACCGACGAGGAGAGCGAGGAGGATGTCCATGCATCCAGCAAAGTCCTGAGAGGCTCGGGGTCAACCAACAGAGAGGGCCGGGTGGTGGCCCGGCCCTCGTGTCTCTATTTGCGGGTGTTTCGCCTCTCGTAGTCTTCGACCCCGGTCTTGGGGTAGAGGACCCGACCGCCGACCTTGACGTAGGGCGGGCCGAGCTTGCGGCTGCGCCAGGTCGCCAAGGTGGTGGCCTTGACCTGACCCCGCCAGCGCGAGATCAGGTCGTCCACGGAGAGCAGCACCTCAGATGCTGTCGTCGAGGTCGGGGGCATCATCGGTTTCCTCCTGCACAGGCTCGGGGGCCTTCTTCTTGGGGGTGGTCTTCTTCGCCGGCGCGGCGAGCAGCTTGGCGGCGAGGGTCTTGGGGGCCTCGGGCTGGGCCTTGGCGGCGGGGGCCGGGGCGGGCGTGACGTCGAAGGCGTCCTGCCCGAACTCGCGGCGGGTGTCGTGGTCCACGGCCTCGGCGGCTTCAGCCACCAGCGGGAGCCACTTGGTCAGGCGGCGGAAGGCCGTCTTCTTCGCCATCTCGGACCAGTCCGTGTCCCAGGGCGTCGTGCCGCCGAACCGCTTGGCGGCTTGCACGGAGCGCGAGCGGGCGGCGATGCCGTCCACCTCGTCCTTGGTCATAACGACCGACTGGGTGCTGCCGTCCTTGAGCCGGGCGGTGGCGTAGACCGCGTAGACGTTCCCGCGCGGCTTGCGGAAGTCGATGCGGTGCGTCTGGATCTCGCCGAGGTTGTAGTCGAACTCGTCCGCCTCGCAGACCACGTCCGCGTGGAGGCTGGCGACCTCGCCGGAGCGACGCACGAGGGCGACGAGGCCCTTGTAGTCGAGCTGGAGCTGCGCCTCGGACTCGCCGGCCTTGTTCTTGTAGGCGACGATGTGGGCGTTGCGTCCGTCCGGCTCCAAGCCCCACTGGGCGGACTGGAGGATGACCGAGGCGATGGAGCCTTTGGTGCAGTCCCACAGCTTCGGGTTCTTGTTGAAGGCCGTCAGCGTCACGCGCATGAAGCGTTCAGGCGTGAACATCGAGGGCAGGGCCTTGGCGACTTGGTCCTTGATGTAGTTGGACGCGACGAGCTGGCGGGCGTCCATCTTGCCGACGTTCTCCTGGGTGGAGGTGGCGGGGGTGAGGGCGACCGGGGCCGGCGTGGCCTCGGTCTGTTCGGGGGGGAGCGTGTCGCTCATGGTGTGGGTCTTTTTGGTTTGGGTTATGCGCGTTCAGCGGATGCCCACTTGGGCAGTCCCATCGGCACAAAGTCGTCGGGGTAGTCGGGGAAGGTGCTGGTGGCGGTGCAGTCCCTGATGGAGATCAGGTCCTTCTCGTAGGCTTTGCGGCCTCGCTCGATGATCTCGGGCGGGGCGAAGCGGACGCAGACGTCGTGCGGGCTGTCGGACTCCACGCAGACGAGGAGGTAGGCGTCGGGGGCCTTTCCGAAGACCGCCTCGAAACCGTCCGAGTAGAACGCCGCGCTCACGTCGTAGCGGAACGTCTCGGTCGATTTGTCGAAGCCCCACGGGCTGGCGTCGCGGGTGCTTTTGACGTCGATGATGAAGCTCGGGCCGTCCTTCTGGAAAATCATCCAGTCCGGGCGGGTGCGCAGTCGGAAGCCGGTCGGCTTGTGCGTCCAGAACAGCGAGTGTTCCGTCACGCCGCCCTTGAGGCGGAACGGGTTCACGCCCCCGTGGACCTTGGCGATGCGGTCGAGCTTCGCCATCACGGCCTGAGCCATGACCAGGCTGTCCTCATGCTCCTTCACGGAGATGATCTCCTTGCCGGGGTTCGCGGCGGCGAGGGCCTCGTAGGCCTTGGAGTTGGAGCGCAGCCCTTCGACGTTGACGACGTAGCGGGCCTCATAGGTGTCCGGCTCCAAGATGCGCGTGTGCGTCACAGTGCCGAGGCTCATGGCGTCGGACTCCTTGCGCTTCAGGCGACCGTCCAGATGCGCCTTGAAGACGCTGGGACGCTTGGCGAACAGGTCCAGCGTGGACTTGCTCAGGATGTCCTTCATGCCGTGATACTCCTCGTTGGAGAGGTCACGGACGAAGAGCGGGGCGGTCGTCCGGTAGTCGGCGACCTTGCTTGCGGGTGTGGGTTTCATGGGTGGGTGGAGAGTGCGAGCCGCGCCATGACCTTGTGCCAGTAGGGCAGGGTCGCGAGCTTGAGGTGGCCCTGCGGTCCGCCGTTCCACATGCGGGCGGCGGCTTCGTAGGGGTCCATCGCGCCGATGCGGCTCGGGACGCAGTAGTGGCGGAGGTAGGCCTGGCAAATCACGCGGGCCTTGGCGGGGTCGTAGGCGTCGGCCCAGGTAAAGCGGGAGCCGGTGACGCGGTTCACGTCCTGCACGACCCCTTGCTGGATCTGGAGGATGCCAATCGAACGGCCCCCGTCGCCGATGGCGCGGGCGGCGTCAGGGTGACCCCCGGTTTCGACGGCGATGAGCGCGTCTATCAGGCGTGAATAATTCATGGGTAGTCCTTGCGGGACGTTGGCGACATCTGACGTTTTACCTGTCAGCGACCCGCTGCCAAGCCCGTTCTTGTTCTTTGTTGCTATTCTTTGACGCTTCTAATCTTGCCCCCTCCTTTGACGGTGAGACGATGGCGGCATGTCGCCGTCGCCCCGACTCACCGATGCTTGATCTCCGTGACTACCAGTTGCGGGCCGTCGATGCCGTCCGCGATGCCTTCCGCCAGGGCAAGAAGCGACCCCTGCTCGTGGCCCCTACGGGGGCCGGCAAGACCGTCATCTTTTCCTACATAACGGGAAGTAGTTTTAGAAAGGGCCTAAAGACAACTATCCTTGTGCATAGGGCAGAGCTTCTGACACAGACCCACAAGGCCTTGGAGCGCATGGGTGTGAGTCACGGACTCGTGGCGGCGGGCAAGACCCCAGACCCGACTCAGGCCGTCCAAGTCGCGAGCGTGCAGACGCTGGTGCGAAGACTCGACCGCTTCCAGACCCCAGACCTGATTATTGTCGATGAGGCCCACCATGCGTGCGCTGGATCTTGGCAGCGCGTAATGGATGCTTACCCTGCCGCCCGTATCTTGGGCGTGACAGCCACGCCCCAGCGGCTCGACGGCAAGGGCCTGTCATCGGCCTTCGACTGCCTCATCCGTGGGCCTGAGGTCCACGACCTGATCTCGCAGGGCTGGCTCTGCCGCCCGGTCTACTATGCCCCCACGACCGTGGACATGAGCGGGGCCAAGACCACGGCGGGTGACTACAACCGCGCCGACGCCGAGGCCCGCGTGGACAAGCCCACCATCACGGGCGACGCCGTCACCCACTACCAGCGCATCTGCCCCGGCGCGCCGGCGGTGGCCTTCTGCACCTCAATCCGCCACGCCGAACACGTCGCCCAGGCGTTCAACGCGGCGGGCTACAAGGCGGCGGTGCTGGACGGCAACCTCGACCCCGTCGAGCGGGCCGCGCGCGTCCACGCCCTCGCCAACGGTCGGCTCCACGTCCTGACGAGCTGCGACATCATCTCGGAGGGCTTCGACCTCCCGCTGGTCACGACCGCCATCCTGCTAAGGCCTACGCAGTCCCTGTCCCTGCATCTGCAACAGGTGGGCCGCGTCTTGCGTCCCGCCCCCGGCAAGGAGCGGGCCTACATCCTCGACCACGTGGGGAACGTCCTGCGTCACGGCCTCGCCGAGGAGATCCGCGAGTGGTCCCTGGAGGGAGCCAAGAAGCGCAAGAAGAAGGACGCCACGGACAACGTCGCCGCCCACCGCCAATGCCCCGCGTGCTTCTGCATCCACACGCCCGCGCCGCTCTGCCCACAATGCCAGCACGTCTACGCGGTCAAAGAGCGCGTCCCCGAACAGGTCGCCGGCGATCTCCACGAGCTGCAAGTTGACATGGAGGCTCTCCGCGCCATCCGTGACAAGCGCATGGAGCAAGGCCGAGCGCAGTCCCTGGACCAACTCATCGCCCTCGGCAATGCGCGCGGCTACAAGAACCCGGTCGCGTGGGCCAAGCACCTCTACGCCGCCCGCCAGCGTCGCGCCGCATGAGCGAGGCCGGCGAACAGTCCCGCATCATGCTGGCCTTGGGCGGGCATCCCCGCATCCGCATCTTCCGCAACAACGTCGGCGTCGCCCGTTTCCCGGACGGCTCGACCGTCCGCTACGGCCTGTGTCCCGGCTCGGCTGATCTCATCGGCTGGCGCGAGGTGACCATCACCCCCGACATGGTGGGCCAGACCTTTGCCCAGTTCCTGTCCGTGGAGTGCAAGGCCCCCAAGGGCCGCACGACCGACAAGCAGGACGCCTGGTTCTTCGCGGTCAAGAAGGCGGGGGGCGTGGCCTTGGTCGCCCGCTCCGTCGAGGACGTCCGTCCGCTCATCTCCTAATCCGCTTGCAAAAACTGCAACGCCTCGCACGGTCGGGGTGTCGCCTAACCATCCGCCTCTATGTCCATTGATTTCGATACCCTGAAGAAAGCCGCCCTCGGCTCCCTCGAAAGCCTCCTCGTGGAGTGGCTCCCCGCCGGCAAGCGGGACGGTCACGAATACCGCGTCGGAGACCTCGCCGGTAATCCCGGCTCCTCCCTGTCCATCAACCTCAACACCGGGGTCTGGTGCGACTTCTCCTCGGGGGACAAAGGGGGCGACCCGATCTCGCTCCTCGCCGCCATCCGCCAGTGCAAGCAAGGCGAGGCCGCGCGCGAGCTAAGTGAGCGTCTCCAAGTCGGCAACCTCACCGCCAAGGCCCAGACTGGCTCCTTCGGTCGCCCCGCCGCTTCGTCCGAATGGGAGCCTCTGCCCCACGCCCCCGAGGTCTGCGCCGAGCCTGACCTCAACCACTACAAGCACGGCAAGCCCGCGAAGACGTGGACTTACCACACCGCCGAGGGCAAGCGCGTCGGCCTCATCTGCCGCTTCAATCTGGAGGACGGCTCCAAGGAGGTCATCCCCATGACCTGGTGCCGCAACAAGGAGACGGGCCGCGAGGGCTGGCGTTGGAAGTCTTTCGCCCGTCCCCGCCCGCTCTTCCGTCTGCCTGATCTCGTGGCACGCCCGGACGCTTGGGTGCTGGTGGTCGAGGGCGAGAAGACCGCCGAGGCCGCGCAGCGTCTCCTGCCTCACGTCGTCTGCGTCACCTGGGCGGGTGGCTCCAAGGCCGTGGACATCGCCGACTGGTCCGTGCTGGAAGGCCGCAAGGTCCTTATCTGGCCCGACGCGGACGAGGCCGGCACCAAGGCGGCGGAAGCCATCAAGGGGCATCTGCCCAAGGCCCGCGTCATCGTCCCGCCCGAAGGCGTGAGCGATGGCTGGGACCTCGCCGACGCCGAGGCCGAAGGCTGGGACACCGAGCGCGTGCGCGCCCACATCAAGGGCAAGCAAGACGCCCCCAAGGAGAACACGCCACCCGTGGCGTCCGTGCCTCCGTTGGAGATCCGCGAGGCCCAGGAGTATGCCGTCCACCCGGACGACGAGCCGCCCCTGCCGACCGAAGCCCCGCCCGAAGCCCTGCCGTCCGAGATGGAAGAGACATGGCCCTTCCGCGTGCTGGGCCACGACGACGGCACCTATTACTACCTCCCCAACTCTTCCCAGCAAATCGTCAGCCTCACCGCTAACGACCACAAGCATCTGCCGTTCCTGCGCCTCGCTCCCGCCAACTGGTGGGAGACGATGTGGCCCGCGAAGGACGGAGCCGACTGGAAGGCCGCAGCCAACGCGCTCATCCAAGCATGCCACCGCGAGGGCATCTTCACGCCCCGCCGCGTGCGCGGTCGCGGGTGCTGGATTGACGGCGACCACGTCCTCTTCCACGCCGGCGACCGCCTCATCGTCGGCAACGAGGAGCGCAAGATCCCCACGTGGGCGTCCAAGTGGATTTACGAACAGGGCCAGCGTCTGGAGGCCGACAACGCCGCCCCGCTGCCCAACGCCGAAGCCGCCCGCCTCATCCAGCTCTGCGAGATGATGAACTGGAAGGAACCCATCTACGCCAAGTTCTTCGCGGGCTGGTGCGTCATCGCTCCTATCTGCGGCGTCCTCGGCTGGCGTCCGCACATCTGGGTCAACGGCCCGTCCGGCTCGGGGAAGACCTGGCTCATCAACAACATCCTCGACCCGCTCGTCGGCAAGCTCGCCCTGCAAGTCCAGTCCGCCACGACCGAGGCCGGCATCCGCCAGTCCTTGAGATCAGACGCGCTCCCCGTCGTCTTCGACGAGGCCGAGTCCGAAGACAAGCGGGGACAGGTCCGCATGCAGTCCATCCTGGAGCTGGCCCGTCAGGCCTCCGCCGAGACGGGTGCCGGCATCATCAAGGGCAGCGCATCGGGCAAGGCTCAGGAGTATCAGATCCGCTCGTGCTTCGCCTTCGCCTCCATCGGCGTCGCCGCGACGCTTCGCGCCGACACCTCCCGCATCACCTCGCTGGAGCTGCGCAAGGACAACACCGCCACCGGGCAGGAACGCTTCGACATGCTGAAGCGACTGTGGGCCGAGACGGTCGCCATGCCCGGCTGGGCCGAAGGCATCCGCGCCCGCTCCCTCTCCAACGCCATGTCCATCACCGCCAATTCCAAGACCTTCGCCAAGGCCGTCGCCATCAAGCTGGGAGATCAGCGCATCGGCGACCAGCTCGGCGCGCTCCTTGCCGGGGCCTTCTCCCTAACCTCCAACCGCGACCTGTCGCTTGAGGAGGCGACCGAGTGGGTCGAGAAGCAGAACTGGCACGGCTTCCTGCCCGACGAAGCCGACCAGGACGAAGTCCGCGCCTTCTCGTGGATGCTCGACAAGTCCATCCGCTTTGAGACGGAGGACGGCAAGGCCTACACCCGAGGCATCGGCGAACTCATCCAGCTCTACTATTCCGACTCCGTCCGCTCGGACGAGGCCGACATCGTCGCGCGCAACCTCATGCGCAACGGCATCAAGGTCGAGGCCGACACCGTCGCGATCTCAAACCACCACCCCGCCCTTCGGACCCTCTTCGAGAACACCACTTGGGCGGACAAGTGGAAGGACCAGATGGCCCGCGTGCCTGGAGCCGTCGCCCTCGCCGGCGTCCGCTTCGGCGCATCGACGCACCGTGCCGTGCGCATCCCCAAGGAGGCCTTCCTCGCCTGACCTTTCCCACAACCATGAGCAAACGCATCATCCTCATCTCGGGCTACGCCCGGTCCGGCAAGGACTCTCTCGCCATCAACCTCAAGCGCGAGCTGGAGACCGAGGGCTTCGACCCCCGCGTCCTCAAGTTCGCCAACGCGCTCAAGGAGGCCCTGCAAGCCGCCCTCAACCGCGTCGGCCTCTCGCACATCGACGTCTTCACGGAGGACGAGGAGCTGAAGAAGCTGCTCCGTCCGCTCCTGGTCGAGTTCGGCAAGTTCGCCCGGAGCATCGACAAGGACGTCTTCGTGAAGGCCCTGCTCCGCGATCTCGACTCGCTCTTCGCCGGCGGCGTCAACTTCGGCCTGATCTCCGACTGCCGCTACGTCAACGAGGCCAAGCTAATCCGCGCATGGGGCAGGGAGCGCGACTACCTGGTTGCTCGGCTCCACATCAGCCGCGAAGGGCTGCAAGCCGCCAATGAGGAGGAGCGTCAGTCCATTTACGAACTGAACAACGCCGACCGAGGCTTCAGCGAGCGCACCTTCCGCGAGGGAGACCTGTTCGGCATCGAGGCCTGGGCGCAGGAGCTGGTCAACGCCGGCAAGCTGCCGATGCCCGACTGGCTGAAGCCCATCAACGTCGGCACCATCGCTGACCCCGCGAAGGTCGCGGCCTACTGCCAGCCCAACGCCGGGACGGAGGCATGGCTCAACAAGACCGACCCGACCAAGGAGCTGCTTGAGCAGATCATCGGCCTAAGGCTCCAGCTTGAGCGCATGGACGCCCGCATCAAGCGACTGGAGGTGGGCCGTGGGTAAGCCCAGCCGCCCCGCCAAGGGCCGAACTTATCCCGAAGGGCAGGAAGGCCTCATCGACCCGTCCTGCGACCTCTGGAAGCCCGTGGAGGGCTTTCCCGGCTACCTGATCTCCACGGACGGTCGCCTCGCGCGCCTGGTCAAGGTCAGGGCGAACAAGAACGGGACCCGCTTCGCCCGCGTCTCCGTGCGGGGGTCGCAACGCACCATCCGGCTCTAGACCCAGTCCGTTTGCAAACGACAGCCTCGCCCTGCAACGCCCTAAGTCGTTGTAGGTGCGGGGCTTTCTGCTTTTCGGGGTATGTTTGCACCGCCCGTCGCTACAGCCCCCCTTATTCATACCCCCTCTCTCTACCCTTCTACCCTACTTCCCTCCTCCTCTATCTATCTATCTATTTATTTAGGTAAGTAGTAGTAAGGAGGGGGAAGTCCCTTGATTATCAAGGGCTTAAAGCGTTTGCAGGGCGTTGGCATCATAGCAAACGATGAAACACGCTAGAATGTGATGGAATTAATTTGTGAATAAGCGAAAGCCCCGCACAGATTGAACGCGTGGACCATCCTCCTCTGCCTGAGACCGCCCAAGTAATCGCCAACGTGGTAGGCCGTGACGCCACCCTCAAACTCGCCTCGCTCGTGCGCAATCGGAACCTCTACGTTCCCAAGCGTCTGGACGAGGGCCACTGGATCTCCAAGACCATCGGGCATGCTAAGGCCGTTGCCTTGGTCCAGGAGTTTGGGGGACTGCTCATGTCCCTTGCCACGTGTGAGCATTACTTCACCCAAGAGCGCAACGTCCGCATCCGTTCCGACTTCAAGGCCGGCAAGTCTACGCTGGAGATCGCGCAGGAACACGGAATGACCCAGCGACGCGTGCAGCAAATCGTTGAGAACATTTCCAAGTGAAAAGCGGCCTTTTGCCCCGTTTTTCTCGGCCCATACCCCCTCCCCCCCCTATTAGGTACTTTCCGGGGGGTAGCATGCGGGTGGGCAAAACGGCCTCGTCGGTCCGCTAGGCACAGGCGAAAAAACCGCCCTTTGTTTTTCCAAGACCCCCAAGCCCCCCATGACCCCCAAGATTGAAAACCTCCCCGTAGACCACCTGGTCCCCTACGCCAACAACGCCCGGACGCACTCGGACGAACAGGTGGCGCAGATCGCCGCGTCCATCCGCGAGTTCGGCTTCACCAATCCCGTGCTGGTGGACAAGGACGGGACCATCGTCGCCGGACACGGTCGCGTCCTCGCGGCCCGCAAGCTCGGCATGGCGAAGGTGCCGTGCCTCCGGCTCGCCCATCTCACCCCGCACCAGGTCAAGGCCTACGTCCTCGCGGACAACCGCCTCGCGCTGAACGCCGGCTGGGACGAGGAGCTGCTCAAGGTCGAGCTGACGGGCCTCAACGAGCTGGGCTTCGACACCTCCATCCTCGGCTTCAGCCAGGAGGAGATTGACCGCATGCTCGCCGACTACGACGAGGTGACCACGCCCGAAGGCGTGACCGAGTATGACGTCGAGGACTTCAACAAGCTGAACCACAGATGCCCGCGCTGCGGCTTTGAGTTCAATGGCTGACGGCGTGCCGATGCTGACGGGGGCGTGGACCTTCGCGGACTACGCACGCATCCCGAAGAACGGACGCAAGGTGGCCTCGTGCTTCCACTGCGGCGGCGGCTCGACCATGGGCTACAAGCTCGCGGGCTTCGACGTGGTCGGCGGAGTCGAGATAGATCCGCGCATGATGTCCATCTACCGGGCGAACCACCGCCCGCGTCACTCGTATCTGATGGGCATCCAGCAATTCAATCTCCTGCCCGACGACAAGGTGGACGCGGAGATGTTCGACCTGGACATCCTCGACGGCTCGCCGCCCTGCTCGGTCTTCTCGCTCGCCGGATCTCGCGAGGAAAAGTGGGGAGGGGAGCATCACTTCCGCGAGGGTCAGGCCAAGCAGAGATTGGACGACCTGTTCCTGCATTTCATCGAGACGGGCCGGCGGCTTCGCCCCAAGGTCATCGTCGCTGAGAACGTGAAGGGTCTGCTCCTGGGCAACGCCAAGGGCTACGTGAAGGAAATCTTCAAGGCCTTCGCGGAGGCCGGCTACGACACGCAGCTCTTCCTGCTCTGCTCGTCGCGCATGGGCGTCCCCCAGCGTCGCGAGCGGACGTTCTTCGTGGCGCGTCGGCGCGACCTCAACTTGCCCAAGCTCGTCCTCTCCATGGAGGAGCCTGAGATCCCGGTTGGCAAGGCCATCGCAGACGTGAAGGCCGAGGGCAAGGTCGTCTGGCTCACGCCCGAGAGCAAGGCCTTGTGGGCGAAGGTGAAGCCTGGTCAGTCGCTGGCCCGAGCGCATCCGAAGGGCTACCGCTTCAACGCCTACGTGGCGGACCCGAAGAAGCCTTGCCACACCTTGTCGGCCTCGGGCGACGCCGTCCCCATCCACTGGAAGGAGGCTCGTCGGTTCACGGGGCTGGAGATGTGCCGCGTCCAGTCGTTCCCCGACGACTTCGACTTCTGCAACGTGGACCCCGGCTACGTCATGGGCATGAGCGTCCCGCCGTTCATGACCCAGCGGCTTGCCCGACAGATTGATCTCCAACTCCTTCGCCATGCCTGAGACCACCGTCTACCTGTCCGGCCCCATGACGGGCTTGCCGGACTACAACTACCCGGCCTTCTACGCCGCCGCCGACCGCTTGCGCAAACTCGGCTACCGCGTCCTCTCGCCCGCCGAGCAGTTCGACGGCGACACCACGCGGCCCCGCAAGGACTACATGCGCCGCGACATCGAGCTGCTCCTGCTCGCCGACAGCGTGGCCCTGCTCCCCGGCTGGGAGAAGTCCAAGGGCGTGCAGACGGAGATCGTCGTGGCGATGGCCCTGGAGCTGGACTTCATCCTCCTCGAAGAGGAAGCCTGATGAGCGACGCCGCCACCCCATCCGTCCCCGTGGGGACACTGGCGAAGCTGCTCAACCTCACCGAGGTCCGGGTCCAGCAACTCGCCAAGATGGGCGTGACCGTGAAGGGGGAGCGCGGACGCTACGACCTGTGGGCCAGCATCAAGGGCTACGTGCGCTACCTCCAGGAGCGCAACGTCGGCAAGGCCGGCTCCGGCACCGTCGAGACGCAGGGCGGCGAGGTCACGGGCGAGGACTACCAGAAGCACCGCGCCCGCCTCTACAAGGCGAAGGCCGACGCCGCCGAGCTGGAGGCCATGCTCCTGCGCGGTCGGCTGCACGACGCCGACGCGGTGAAGGACGCATGGACGGACATGCAGATGGCGTGCCGCGCCAAGCTGCTCGGCCTGAAGAAGAAAGCGGCCCCCGCCGTGCAGGGCATCTCCGACCTTGCCGAGATTGAGAAAGTCCTGGAGGACCTGATCTATGAAGCCTTGAATGAACTCGCAGACTACAGCCCAAGCCGCATCGCTGCGCCAACTGTTCCGAACCATCAGCCGGAGGTGGAAGCCACCGCCGAGGCTGACGGTGAGCCAGTGGGCGGACGCGAACAGGATACTGTCGAGTGAGGCCTCCGCCGAAGCGGGACGCTGGGACACCCGGCGCGCCGCCTATCAGCGGGGCATCATGGACGCGGTGGTCTCGCCTGGCGTTTCCGAGGTCGTGGTCATGTCGTCGGCTCAGGTCGGCAAGACGGAGATCCAGAACAACGTGCTGGGCTACTTCATCGACCAAGACCCTGCGCCGGTCCTCGTCCTGCATCCGACCATCGAGATGGCGGAGGCCTACTCCAAGGACCGCCTCGCGCCGATGGTGCGGGACACGCGATGCCTGACGGGAAAGGTGGCGGACCCGAAGGCCCGAGACTCCGGCAACACCGTCCGACACAAGACCTTCCCAGGCGGTCACATCACGATGGCGGGGGCGAACTCGCCGGCCTCGCTGGCCTCGCGTCCCATCCGCATCGTCCTGGCTGACGAGATTGACCGCTACCCCGCCAGCGCGGGAACGGAAGGCGACCCGCTCTCGCTCGCCATCAAGCGCACGACCACCTTCTGGAACCGCAAGGTGGTCATCACCTCGACCCCGACCATCAAGGGCTTCTCCCGCGTGGAGATGGCCTTCAACGAGTCCGACCAACGATACTACCATGTGCCGTGTCCCCACTGCGGAGATCAGCACGTGCTGCGCTGGGGCAACGTGGTCTGGCCCAAGGACGAGCCGACCAAGGCCCACTTCATCTGCCCGTCCTGCCAGAAGCCCTACACGGACGCCCAGAAGAACCACGCCGTCCGCGTCGCCGAGGAGACGGGCGGGGGCTGGCGCGCGACCCAGCCATTCAAGGGCCGGGCTGGCTTCCACCTGTCGGAACTCTACTCGCCCTGGCGTCGCCTCCACGAGACGGTGGCGGACTTCCTCGCGAGCAAGCCTTTCCCCGAGCGTCTACAGGTCTGGATAAACACGGCCCTCGGCGAGACGTGGGACGCCGGCGGCGAGGTGCTGAACGAGAACGAGCTGATGGAGCGGCTGGAGAACTACGCCGCCCCCGTGCCGTCCCGCGCGCTCTACCTGACCGCAGGGGTGGACACCCAGCCCGACCGACTGGAGGCCGAGGTCGTCGGCTGGGGGGCAGGGGAGGAGAACTGGTCCATCGACTACCAGGTGTTCCACGGCGACCCCGACATCCCCGAGGGCAACCCCGGCTCGCCGTGGACGATGCTCACGGACTACCTCCGCAAGTCGTGGCGGCATGAGTCGGGCGTGGATCTCCCCGTCTCGATGACGTGCATCGACACCGGCGGCTCCAACACCCAGGCGGTCTACGGCTACGTGAAGCGGCACAAGGGCCAGCGCATCTTCGGCATCAAGGGCGTGTCTGGGGAAAACGTCCCCATCGTCGGCGCGCCAAACCGCAAGCGGTCGGGCAAGGTGCAGCGCAAGATTGACCTCTACCCTGTCGGCGTTGACCAGGCCAAGAGCGTGGTCATCAAGCGTCTCAAGATCAACGAGCCGGGGCCGGGCTACTCCCACTTCCCGGCGGGCCGCGACATTGACTACTTCCGCCAGCTCACGGCGGAGAAGATGGTCACCAAGCACGTCAAGGGGTTCCCGAAGCGGGAGTGGCACAAGATTGAGGGGCGACGCAACGAGGCCTTGGACTGCCGCGTCTACGCCTTCGCCGCCTTCGTCATGTCGCCCCCGCAGATGGACAAGCTTGCCTTCCGCATCAAGCAGGAGCGAGAGAGGCTGGCGACCGTGCCAGAAGCCACCAAGCCCACGGTCATCTCGACCAGCGAAGGAACCGCACAAGACCCGCCCGCCCCGGTGGGTGAGAATGGGCCGACCAATCCCAAGCCTCGGCGGGTCCGTCGTGGCTCATACATCAACCAATGGCGCACCTAATCTCAGGCGAGACTTTCCGGGCCGAGTATCAGACGTCCGCCCAAGCCGTCACCATCCGCTTCGCCGGACCGAAGGCGCACACCGCCAACCTGGTCAACGCCGGGGGCAACACCTGGAAGGCCACCGTCCAGACCGAGGGCTGGCCTGCCGGCCTATACTGGTTCGACGTCTCGGCGCAGGACGCCGAGGGCAACAAGTGGAACGTCGTCCGCGAGCGCGTGGAGATCAAGCCGTCCCTGTCGGACCTTCCCGAGGACAGCCGCACGACCGCCGAAAAGATGGTCGAGATGATTGAGGCGATGATGGCGGGCAACGCCTCCGCCGGCGTCCGCCGCTACAAGATCAACAACCGCGAGCTGGAACGCTACGGGGTGGACGAGCTGCTCAGGCTCCTCGCCTTCTGGAAGAACCGCCTCGCCACCGAACGCCGCAAGTCCCGAGGTGAAAGCCCGATGGGCGACGGCATCCGCTTCCGCTTCTGATGGGCCTCTTCGACTTCTTCCGCTCGGCTCCGCAGCCCGAGAAAACCCCCCGCGTCAAGGCCGGGCCGACCGTCAACGTCGGCAAGCGGTCCTTGCTCCAGGCCGCCGAGGCCGGACGCCTTGAGGGGAACTGGTCCCTCTGGCCCTCGACGCCCGACAGCGTGGTGTTCCAGGACTGGGTGCGCACGGTCGCCCGCTCCCGCGAGCAGTGCCAGAACAACGACCACGCGCGCAAGTTCATCCAGCTCGTCCGCGAGAACGTCGCAGGGCCGACCGGCTTCCAACTGTCCGCCCAGATCAAGGACCCGAACGGTCGCTCCGACGTGCTGGCCTCCAAGGCCATCGAGGAGGCCTACGCGCTCTGGTCCCGCAAGGGCAACTTCGACGTGACTGGTTCGCTCTCGCGCTCCGACGCCGAGCGTCTCGCCGCCGCCACCTGGGCGCAGGACGGCGAGTTCATCGCGGTCTTCCGCTACGGTGCCGCCGCCGGTCCCTACGGCTTCTCGGTCCAGCTGATGGACCCGATGCTCCTGCACCCGATGCATTTCGAGCCGCTCAACAACGGACACAAGGTCCGTCACGGCATCGAGTTCAACGCCTACGGACGCCCGGTGAACTACTGGTTCCGCAAGCAGGACGAGCTTCAGTCCGGCTACACCATCGGCTTCGGTCAGGACTACGAGGTCGTGCCGGCGGCGAACGTCGTCCACTGCTTCATGCCCGAGCTGGTGGGCCAGAAGCGAGGCTTGCCCCAGACCCGCTCCGCCCTCTGGCGCATGAAGATGCTGAAGGGTTTCGAGGACGCGGCGGTGACCAACGCCCGCATCGCGGCCTCCAAGATGGGCTTCTTCCGCGACCCCGACGCCGACCCGGACGACGGCGAGGAGATCATGGACGCCGACCCTGGCACCTTCGGGAACATCGGCAACAAGGAGTTCGTCGCGTGGGACCCGGCCTTCCCGAACGGCGAGTTCGACCCCTTCACCAAGTCCTGCCTCCGTGGCATCGCCTCGGGCCTGGGCGTCTCCTACAACAACCTCGCCAGCGACCTGACGGGGGTCAACTTCTCGTCCATCCGCCAGGGTGCGCTCGATGAGCGCGAGGTCTGGAAGGGTGTCCAGCAGTGGATGATTAACGCCTTCTGCGTGCCGGTCTACGAAAAGTGGCTGGAATACGCCCTGCTCTCCGACAAGATCATCATCAACGGCAAGACGCTCAAGTTTGAGCGGATGGAGAAATACAAGGCCGTGTCCTTCAAGGGCCGTCGCTGGGCGTGGATTGACCCGTCCGCCGACGTCGCCGCCGCCGAGAAGCTGCTCGCCCTCAAGCTCCGCTCCCGCACGTCCATCATCGCCGAGATGGGCAACGACGCGCAGGACACCTGGGAGGAGATCAGCCGCGAGGACGACGAGATGGACAAGCTCGGCGTCGTGCCTGAGCCGACCGCTGGATCTCCGATGACCCAGCCCGCGCGCCCCCAGCCGCCGGCGGACAACGCCCCGGCCTGAGGTGCGAAGCAACCGCACAAGATTTCAGCCCACGCATCGGTAAAATCTGACCCCGCATGAGCGACGCTCCCAAGTTCAAGGCCGGAAGCTACAAGCGGACCATCCGCTTTGACGGCCCCATCGACGCTGAAAAGCGGACGATTGAGCTGGCCTTCTCCTCGGACATCGAGGTCGAGATGGGCCGCTTCACCCTGGAGCGACTCTCGCACGCGCCCGGCGCGGTCAGCCTTAAGCGCCTCAACGAAGGCGCTCCCCTTTTGTTCAACCACGACCCGAACAAGGTCATCGGCAAAGTCGAAAACGCCCGCATCGACGCGGACGGGAAAGGGCGGGCAGTCGTCCGCTTCAGTCGTTCCCGCGCCGCCGACGAAGTGTGGCAGGACGTTCAGGATGGCATCCTGAGCAACGTCTCTGTCGGTTATCGAGTGAAGGACACCAAGTTGGTCGAGGAACGCGACGGCATGGACGTCTACGAGACGGTCAGCTGGGAGCCTTTCGAGATCAGCATCGTATCCGTCCCCGCCGACATTTCCGTGGGCGTCGGACGTTCTATGGACAATGACACGGAAGCCACCCCCGCCGCCCCGGATAGCACGGCAGAGGTGAAGGACGAGCAGACGCTCGCCCGCGAACTCCCCCCGCAGTCCGAACCCTCCCCCTCCCAAACTCCCATAATCACCATGGAAAATCCCACCCCCTCCGCTGACGCCGGCCTCACCGCCGAGCGCAGCCGCTCCGAGCAGATCCTGCTCGCCGGCGAGAAGTTCAACGCTCAGGCCCTGGCCTCCGAGTTCGTCCGCAGCGGCAAGTCCGTCGGCGAGTTCAAGTCCGCCCTGCTCGAAGAAGTCACCAAGCGCAACGCCTCCGTCTCCAAGGAGTCGAACGCCAACATCGGCCTGTCCGACAAGGAAGCCCGCGCCTTCAGCCTCACGAAGCTGTTCCGCGCCCTCTCCGACCCCCAGAACGCCGCCGCCCGCTCCGAGGCCGGTTTCGAGCTGGAAGTCTGCGGTGCTGCCGCCGACAAGGCTGGTCGTGCCGTCCGTGGCACGCTCATCCCGCATGACGTCCTGAGCGTCCGCTCCGACATCATCAGCAACACCAAGTCGGGTGCTGGCTACACCGGCGACGGCAAGAACACGGTCGCGACCAACCTCCTGTCCGGCTCGTTCATCGACGCCCTCCGCAACCGCGCGGTCCTGCTCCAGCGCGCCACCATGCTCGGCGGTCTCGTCGGCAACGTGGACATCCCGAAGCAGACCTCCAAGACCAACGCCTCCTGGATTGGTGAAGACGACAGCGCTCCTCAGACCGACATCAACTTCGGCCTGGTCTCGCTCCGTCCGAAGACCCTCGCCGCCAAGAGCGCCATCACCCGCCGCCTGCTCTCGCAGTCGTCCCTCGGCGTCGAAGCCCTCGTGCGCGACAACCTCGCCCGCGACATGGCCCTCGCCATCGACTACGCCGGCTTCTACGGTGACGGCACGCTCAACGCCCCGGTCGGCATCAAGGCCACCCTCGGCGCCGCCGCCGTGACCTTCGCTGGTGCCAACCCGACCTTCGCGGAACTCGTCGCGATGGAAACCGCCGTTGCTACCGCCAACGCCGACATCGGCGCCATGGCCTACATCAGCAACGCCGGCTTCCGTGGCTACGCCAAGACCGCCCTCAAGTTCTCGGGCGTCTCCGGCACCATCTGGGAGCAGGGCGACAGCGTGAACGGCTACTCCGCCCTCACGACCAACCAGGTCGCCGCCGGCGACGTCTTCTTCGGCAACTTCGCTGACCTCCTCGTCGGCATGTGGGGTGGCCTGGAAGTGACCGTCGACCCCTTCAGCGGTTCCGACAAGGGCCAGCTCAAGATCGTGGTCATGCAGGACGTGGACTTCGCGGTTCGCCGCACCGAGTCCTTCGTCTACGGCAAGAAGCCGACTGCCTAATAGCAGATACGAAGATGAAGCACGGAGGCCGGACATTGACTGTCCGGCCTCCTTTCTTTGAGTAGCAACCAATGAAGCTCCGCATCACCACCCAGTGCCTGGTCAAGGGCAAGGTCCTCAACGTCGGCGAGATCATCGAGGTCTCACCCCTGCAAGCCCGTCAGCTCGTGGAGCTGGAACGCGCCGTTCCTCACGTGGAGGCCGAGGGCAAGCCCGCCGCCCCCAAGACCGAAGTCAAGCCCGCCAAGGGCAAGTAAGCCATGGAAGACCTCTCCCCCTTCTTCGCCGGCCTCGACGCCCAGCGCGTCGTCTTCCTTACGCCCAAGGGCCGCGTGGAGGTGCTGGGCTATTTCGACAACGCCTTCGTCAACGCCGACATCGGCGAGGTCGTGCTGGACACGACCCAGCCCCGCTTCATGTGCAAGGCCTCTGATCTGCGCTTCCTCGGCAAGCCCTCGGAGTTCCGGGGCATGGAGGTCCGCATCGGCGAGACGAAGTATTCCCTGGTGCAGGTGCAGCCTGAGGGGACAGGCCTCGCCACGGTCGTGCTGGCCCACGAGGAGCAGTAAGCCATGGGCGTCCAGGGCAACCGATACGACGCCGGCTACGCCCAGAAGGGACTGCTCGACTTCGACTACTCCGACTTCAGCAAGGTCAAGGAGTGGTCGGGTCTGACCATGGAGGAGATCAAGGAGGCCATCCGCCTCGCCACGGACGACACGGCGGTGTGGGCCAACAAGGAGTCCGCCGCCGACCTGAGCAAGCACCTCCGCGTCCCCTACCGGGCCATGCGCAAGCGCGTGAAGGTGAAGCGTCGCATGATGACCTTCTCCGGCTCGCTCGCCACGGCGCGCATCTGGTATGGCATCAACCCGCTCGACGCGAAGTATCTCGCCCCCAAGCAGCTTGAGGGCGGCGTGCAGACGCAGGGCAAGGGCATCATCATGAAGGGCTTCATCAGCCCCGAGCTGAAGGGCCACGTGTTCAAGCGCACGGGGGCCTCGCGTCTCCCCATCGAGAAGCAGACGCTCGACGTCGAGGACAAGGCCGCGTCCTTCCTCGAAACCACCTTTGAGCCGAAGGTCGCGGAGTATTACCTGGATGCCTTCTACGCCCGCATCGACCAGATGATGGGCAACGACCGAGGCACGGCCTCGGCGAAGTTCTCCGGCACGCTCCGTCCGCAAGCCATCTTTGAACGCAAATGAGCAACACACCACAAGCCAGCCTCGCGGCCCTGCACGAGGCCATCCGCACGCAGCTCGTCGCGGCCTCCGCCACGGGCCAGCCCCTCGCGGGCGTGCGCGAGGTCGGCGCATACCCACGCCCCGGCGAGGTCATCAAGACCCCCGCCATTTATTTCGAGCTGGACGCCATCGACGTTCCGAACCCCGGCGAGATCGGGACGGAACAAGTGGCCTCCGCGCTCACCTTCAACGCCTACTGCGTCGTCTCCTACAAGGGGACGGGCAAGCTCGCGGTGCGCACGCTCGCGGCCTCGCTCATGGGCTGGCTGAAGAACAAGCGGTTCGGTCAGCCTGTCGGCCCCGCGATGCCCATGTCCGCCGACCCCGACCGCATGGACGGGGCAGGGGACGAGTATGAGGTCTTCCGCGTCAGCTGGAGGCACGAGCCTGTCTACCTCGGCACGTCCGTCTGGGACGCCACGGGCGTTCTGCCGACCGAGGTCTACCTCGGCATCGACCCCGACACCGGCCCCGCCAACGTGGCGAAATACGTCAAGATTGCCCCGCCCGCCCAATGAACTTCCAGACGATTAGCGAGATCCAGCGGCGGCTCTCCAACGTGGTCAGGCCGGGCAAGGTCGCGTCCGTTGACCTCCCCAACGCCCGCTGCCGTGTGCAGATTGGCGACATCCTCACGGCCCCGCTTCCCTTCCTCACCGTCAAGGCGGGGGAGGACCGCACCTGGCACCCGCCCGAGGTGGGCGAACAGGTCCTAGTGCTGGCCCCTTCGGGCGAGCTGTCCGCCGGCTTCGTGCTGGGCGGCATCTACACGACCGCCTATGCCCCGCCCTCGACCTCGCCCGAGGTGGCGCGGATGCTCTTCAAGGACGGCACGACGGCGACCTACGACCGCGCGCTGCACACCCTGACGCTCGACCTTCCGACCTCCGGCTCCTCGCTGGTGGTCAACGTCAACGGCAACGCCACGGTGTCCGCCACGGGCAACGCCCTGGTGGAGGCCGATGGCAACGCCACCGTCTCGGCTGGGGCCGTGGCCCGCATCGAGGCGGGGACGCAGATCCAGATGGTGGCCCCTGCGGTCAGCATCACCTCCACCGTCACGGTCTCGGGCGACGTCACCGCCGGGGGCATCAGCCTCAAGACGCACAAGCACGGCGGCGTCCAGAGCGGCCCGAGCCAGACGGGAACGCCGGTCTGAGCGAAGGAACCGCACAAGACCCAATAGGCACCCACGCATAAACTGCCAGAGATGCGAGGCATGGACTCCAGCACGGGCAAGTCTCTTGCCGGACTTGACCATCTCCGTCAGTCCGTGCGCGACATTCTTTCCACACCCGTAGGCTCCCGCGTCATGAACCGGGAATACGGGTCCACCCTTTTCCAGCTCGTGGACGCCCCCCTCAACCGCTCGACGCTGGTGGAAATCTACGCCGCCACGGCCTCGGCCCTGCGCCGCTGGGAGCCTCGCCTGAAGGTCGAGACGGTCAACGTGACCAAGTCCGAGGCGGGCAAGGTGGAGGTCAACATCTCGGCCCTCTACGTCCCCGAAGGTAAGCCCCTCGTCGTCGAGGGCATCGTCATCTAATGCCGTCCCTCTCCCCCATCGACCTGTCCAATCTCCCCGCCCCTGCGGTGGTGGAGACCCTGTCTTTCGAGGCCATCCGCGACGCCATGCTCGCGGATCTCGTCGCGCGCGACCCGGCCTTCACGGCCCTCCTGCCGAGCGACCCCGCCTACAAGGTGCTTGAGGTCGCGGCCTACCGCGAGACGCTCCTGCGCCAGCGCGTCAACGACGGGGCGAAGGCGGTCATGCTGCCCTACGCCGTGGGAGCCGACCTCGACAACCTCGCCGCCCTGGTCAACGTCGAGCGCAAGACGCTCGTGCCGGCAAACCCGAACACGCTGCCCCCGACCGCCGCCGTCATGGAGTCCGACAAGGACCTCCGCTACCGCGTGCAGCTCGCCTTTGAGGGCATCAGCACCGCCGGCCCGTCCGGCTCCTACGAGTTCCACGCCCTCTCTGTCGGCACCATCAAGGACGCAGTGGTCGTCGGCCCGCCCACCGTCTCACCCGGCAACGTGCGCGTGACCGTCCTTTCCCGCAACGCGACCCAGACGCACGGGGCCAGCTCGGCGGAAATCGCCGCCGTCGAGGCCGCGCTGAACGACGAGGACGTCCGTCCTCTGACCGACCTCGTCACCGTCCAAGCCGCGACGATGGTCACCTACAAGATCCACGCCCACCTCTACGTCCTGCCTGGCTGGGACGCCGCCGTGGCGAAGTCCACCGCCGAGGCCAACATCAACGCCTACGCAGCCGCCGTCCAGCGCGTCGGCGCGGACGTCCGCATCTCCGGCATCTACGGCGCGGCCCATGTCGCCGGCGTCGAGCGCGTCGAGCTTCAGTCCACGAGCGGGGCCATCACCGCCGACCTCACCATCTCCGACGTCCAGGCGTCTTTCCTGACCGACCTGACGGTCAGCACGTTCACGGCATGAGCGACCTCCTCCCGCCCAACGCAACGGCCCAGGAGCGGGCCTTGTCCTTCGCCGTCGCGCGGGCGGGGAGCGTTCCTGTCGCCATCCGCGACCTCTACAACCCGGCGACCTGTCCCGTGGATCTCCTGCCGTGGCTGGCGTGGGCCTTGCACATCGACCGCTGGGACGCTGGCTGGACGGAGACGCAGAAGCGCAACGTCATCGCGGCGAGCTTCGTCACGCACGCCCGCAACGGAACCGCCGGGGCCGTGCGCTCCGTCGCCAACGCCTTCGGCACCGAGGTCGTCATCCGCGAGTGGTTTGAGGAAAGCCCTGCCGGCGCGCCCTACACCTTCACCGCGACGTTCTCCATCCCCACGGCGGACGCCGCCCAGCAGACCTCCATCATCGAGGCCATCCGCGACGTCAAGCCGGTGCGCTCCGAGATGACCGCTCAGGTCGTGCAGACCTCCGTGGCCCCCGCCGCCGTCCTGTGCTTCGGGCGGCTCGCTTCCTTCAACCGCTCAACCGCCACCCTTAACTAACAATGTCGGCTCTTCAGTTCACCATCACCAACGCCGGCCTGTCGGCTATCGCCCAGGCGGGGACGCTCGGCCCTGTCGTCATCAGCCAGGTCGCCATCGGCTCCGGCACGTGGGCGACCGCCCCGACCGCCTCCGCTACGGCCCTCGCCACGGAGATCAAGCGCATCACCCCGCAGGGGTCCGGCACGCCGTCCCCTGGCGTCATCCACATCACCGCGAGCGACACCACCGCCGCCGCCTACTCGGTCTACGAGCTGGGCCTCTACACCTCGACGGGCGTCCTGTTCGCCATCTACGGCGGCACGGTCAAATACCTGGAGAAGGCCTCGGCCTCCGTGGCCCTGTTCGCCATCGACCTCTCGCTCGCCAACGTCCCTGTCGGCAGCGTGACCATCGGGGACGCCAACTTCCAGTATCCCCCCGCGACCGAGACCGTCGCCGGCGTCGCCGAGGTTGCGACCAACGCGGAGGTCGCCGCCGGAACGGACGACACCCGCATGGTCACCCCCGCCAAGCTGAACTCTGCGGGCTTCGTCAAGAAGGCCGGTGACACCATGACCGGCCCGCTGGTGGTTAACGCCAACGCTTCGACCGCTGGCATGCGCATCACGCAGTCCGGGGCAGGGGACACGCTCAATCCTGTCGGCGACGTCTTCGTCGAAAGCAAGTTCGTCAATGGCACGGGCCAGCCGACCCGCATCTACATCGCCGAGAAGAACGACTACATCGAGCATCTCGACCACACCCTTGCGGGCGACAACTACGACCAGATCCGCGTCATCGTGGACGCCGAGCTGTGCGGTTCGTTTAACCGTGGAGGCCTTGACCTCCCCGGTGTGAGCAAGACTGCGAGCGGCTACACCAAGCTTCCCAATGGCATCATTGTTCAGTGGGTGACGTTTAACACAAACGCCTCAAGCTCCAGCCCGCAGTACATCTCCCTTCCTGTCGCCTTCCCTAACGCGATTACCTTCGCTGTTGTTTCCGACGACGGCGCCAACTCTTCCGCCACGGAGGAAGTCGCAGTTGACTGGTCCACGGCTGGCAGGACGACGACCTCCCGTGTCGCCATCTTTTCCAACTACGCCGGCACCGCCCGCATGTTCGCCATCGGCTACTGATCTCCATGCTCTACTCCAAGACCACAGGCGGCTTCTACGACCGCGCCATCCACGGCTCCGCCATCCCGTCCGACGCGGTTGAGATCACGACCGCCACCTATGAGGCCATGCTCGCGGCGCAGTCTCAGGGCAAGGTCATCGTCGGCAAGCCGGACGGACACCCTGATGCGGTCGAGCCTGTCGTCGTTGTGACGTGGGACGGCATCCGCGCCAAGCGCAACGCCCTCCTGTCGGCCTCCGACTGGACGCAGCTCACGGATGCCCCCGTCGATAAGGCCGCCTGGGCGACCTACCGCCAGGCCCTCCGCGACATCACCGAAACCTTCTCCGCGCCGGACCTCGTGGTCTGGCCCACCCAGCCCTGATGATTACCCTCGGCACAGGCGACACCTTCCAGATCAAGTGCCGGTTCAAGGCCAGCCCCACGGCCCCGGCCTCGCTGACTGGCTACGCCATCACGTCCATGGTCAAGACCTCGGACGGCGTGCGCCATCCCGCGACCGTGACCTACGAAAACCAGTCCACCTCGGTGGTCTGGTTCGTGCGCATCGAGTCCGCCGTCACCGCCAAGTGGCCCGGCGGAAAGGACGAGATGGACCCCAAGGGCCTTGCCGAATGGGACTGCAAGGTGGTCAAGGACGGCATCGTCGTCCACACCGAGAAGCGTCCCGTCCGCGTCATCCAGACCGTCACCGTATGATTATCGAGGTCGAGCAGATCAGCCTCGGCGTGGTCGAGGTCGAAGTGCTGGGGGGCAACCTTCCGGCCTTCGACGTCTACGCCGGCAACCCGCTCGCCACCGAGGTCGTCCTGCTTGAGGTCGGGCCTGTCGGTCCTCCTGGTCCCCAAGGCCCAGCGGGCGATGTCTCGGCCTTCTCCGTAGGCGACCTGATGGACGTCACCCTGACGGCCCCGCAGGACGGCGACCTCCTGGTCTACGACTCCAACCAATTCCGCAACCGCCCCAAGACCGAACTCGTGGACGGCGGCAATTTCTGAAACCCTCAACCTAAACAGACACAACCATGGCTAACACCCTACGCATCAAGCGGTCCACCTCCACGGCGGCTCCGACCACCCTCCAGAACGCCGAGCTGGCCTACTCCGAGAACAGCGACAAGCTCTTCATCGGCGTTGGCACGGGCGGTGCCGGCGGCTCCGCCACCTCCATCGTCGCCATCGGCGGCAAGGGGTCCTTCGTGGATCTCGCCACGGCGCAGACCATCGCCGGCGCGAAGACCTTCTCGTCCTCGCCCATCGTCCCGACCCCGACCGCCTCGGGCCATGCCGTGACCAAGGGCTACGTGGACGGCCTCACGCCCTCCATCGCTGCCGGTTCAGGCATCTCGACCAGCGTCGCTGGCACGACCGTCACGATCTCGGCGGACGCGACCATCGCCCGGCTCGCAAGCCCGGCCTTCAGCGGAACGCCGACCGTGCCGACCGCCAGCGCAGGGACGAACACCACCCAGGCGGCTTCGACCGCCTTCGTCCAGACCGCCGTCGCGAACCTCGTCGCCTCTGCTCCAGGCACGCTCGACACCCTCAATGAGCTGGCGGCTGCGCTCGGCAACGACGCGAACTTCGCCACGACCATCACGGCGAGCATCGCCACCAAGCTCACGGCCTCGTCCAATCTGTCCGACCTGACGAACGTGGTTTCGGCTCGCTCCAATTTGGGCCTCGGCTCCCTCGCGCTCCAAGCGTCGAACAACGTCGCCATCACGGGCGGCAGCATCACCAATCTCAGCACGTTCGACGGCATCACGATTGACGGCGGAACCTTCTAAGCCACGGTGATAAGGCGTCATGCCGAACACCATCCGACATAAGAGGGGGACAACGACCCCCTCTGCCGCCTCGCTGGTCACCGGGGAGATCGCCATCAACACGGCGACCGGGGTCGCGTTCACCAAGACGGACGCCGGCTCGGTCGTCTCTCTTGGTGGCCTGTCCACGGCGGACATCGGCGGCGGCTCGACCACCGCCGGCAACCTCATCCTGGCTGGGCTTCAGAACGCCAACGCACCCAGCTCGACAAACCCCTACGCCACGGAAGGCGACGTCAACTCGGCGGTCGCGTCCTTCTCTGCCCAGGTCGGCTCGGTCAAGGCGTGGGTGAACTTCAACGGAACCGGCACGGTCGCCATCCGCGCAGCGTTCAACGTTTCGAGCATCACGGACAACGGTGTTGGGAGCTACACCATCAACTTCACGTCGGCCTTGCAGGATGCCAACTATGCGGCCTCAGGATTTGCTGGTGATGCCCTGTTCTCTGTCGGCATCACAGTCAGCACCTTTGGCACCGTCACCCAGACCGCGAGCGCATTCCGCTTCAACACGACCTACAACGGAACGGGCTACGACTCGACACACGTGCATCTCGCCATCTTCCGCTAAACGGACTCATCTATGGAAAACCTACGCATCATCTACCCGACGCCCGAAGGCGGCGTCGCCATCATCATCCCGGCTCCCGACTGCGGCCTGACCATCGAGGAGATCGCGGCGAAGGACGTCCCTGCCGGCGTTCCCTTTCGCATCGTCGAGGCCTCGACCATTCCTACCGACCGCACCTTCCGTGCCGCTTGGGAGTATCTGCCCTGACCACCATGAGCATCGCCATCAACCCCGACAAAGCCCGCGCCATCCAGCGCAACCGCTGGCGCACCATGCGCGAGCCGAAGCTCGCCGCCCTCGACCTCGCTTTCCTGCGTGCCGTCGAGCGCGCCGACGCCGAAGCCCAGGCGTCCATCTCCGCCCAGAAGCAAGCCCTGCGGGACTGCACCGCCTGGCCCATCGCATCGGACGACCCTGAGGTCATCGCCGCGACGTTCCCGCCCTGCCTCGTCCAGTAAGCCATGCCCTTCACCGTCACCTTCACGTCCAGCGTCCTCGTCGCCGGGTCCGTCCGCTCGGTCGGCTCGACCCTTACGGTTGACGACCCGACCGCCCGGATGCTCGTGGATCTCGGCGTGGCGACGGCCTTTGGCCTGACCGCCCAGACCGGGGCGGCGATGGCGAACCTTGCCAGCCGCGTGGCGGACAACGTCCACACCGCCGGCACCAAAAACACCTTCGGGCATTCCTCGACCACCGCTGGCCTGAGCCTTGCCGGCGCAGCAAGCAACCCCTCATCCCTGGTCAATGGCGACGTCTGGCTCAACTCATCCAACAACATCCTGACGGCCCGTTCTAACGGCATGAACGGACAGGTCGGGGCCGTGCGTGCGTGGGTGAACTTCAACGGAACGGGGACCATCGCCATCCGCGCGACCTACAACGTGTCGTCCATTACGGACAACGGGGCAGGGGACTACACCATCAACTTCGGCGTCGCCCTTGCTGATACGAATTACGTCTGGACTGGCGTATCTACTGGGTATGGCCTTGGAGGCGGTGCGCTTTTCGGGCCTACGATTTACCCGACCAGCACGGCTTTCACGACAGGGTCTGGTAGTTTCACGACTTCATCCCTTCGCATTCTAAACAAGGCCACAAACGGCGCCGACTCCGACGTCATCTGCATCTCCGTCTTCCGATGAACGCCAAGCAGATCACCAAGACCGTCCTTGTGCTTGGGGCCGTGGCCCAGGTGCTGGGCGCGCTTACCGCCGCCGCCGCGCAGCTCACGGACGCCATCCCGGCCCTTGCCACCCCTGCCGCGCTCACCACGGTCGCCATCGCCACAGCGGTCCGGGCCGTGGTCTACACCGCCGGCGATCTCCTGGACGACGGCAAAGCCAATCAGTCCCTATGAACGTCTCCTTGGAGAGCCTCGCCGCCATCCTGTCAATCGCCTCCGCCCTTGCGGCTTGGGCGGTCATCCCCTGGCGGGTGTCTCAGGTCGAGCGTCGCATCGAACGCCTGGAGCAGTCCGAGCGGGACATGGCCCACCGCATGACCGCCATCGAAACCGAGCTGAAGCTGACCCGCCAGACGGTCGAGAAGATCGCCCAGAAGCTCGACGTCAACTGAGGGCGAAGGAACCGCACAAGACCCAACCCCCTCCGCCCCGTAAACTTCCCCCCACATTCAGACCTAACGACCATGCCCGAACAGTTCCTCCACGGTGTTGAAGTTGTCGAAGTCACCAGCGGTGCGCGTCCTATCCGCACCGTCGCTTCTTCCGTAATCGGCCTCGTCGGCACGGCCCCCGCCGCCGCCGCCGACAGCTTCCCGCTCAACACCCCCGTGGTGCTTGCGGGCTACCAGCCCACCCTCGTCGCCGCCCTCGGCACGACCGGCACGCTGCCCGCCGCCATCGACGGCATCTACGACCAGGCGGGTGCGGTCGTCGTCGTCGTGCGCGTGGCTGAAGGCGCAGACGCCGCCGCGACCCAGACCAACGTCATCGGTGGCGTCAATGGATCTGGTCAATACACCGGCCTCAAGGCCCTGCTCGGTGCCGAGTCCATCGTGGGCGTGAAGCCCCGCATCCTCGCCGCCCCCGGCTTCTCCAACGCCGCCGCCGTCCTGACCGAGATGGTCAGCACCGCCAACAAGCTGCGCGCCATCGTCGTCGCTGACGGCCCCAGCACCACGGACGCCGCCGCCCTCTCGGCTGCTCAGGCCTCCGGCTCGGACCGCGTCTACCTCGTGGACCCGAAGGTCAAGGTCTTCTCCAACGGCGTCGAAGTGGTCGAGCCTTCCTCGGCCCGCGTCGCCGGCCTCATCGCCAAGACCGACAACGACCGCGGCTTCTGGTGGTCCCCCTCCAACCAGGAGATCCTCGGCATCATCGGCACGGAGCGTCCCATCGACTTCGTCCTCGGCGACGCCTCCAGCCGCGCCAACCTCCTCAACGCCGGCAACGTGGCGACCATCATCCGCCAGAACGGCTTCCGCCTGTGGGGCAACCGCACCCTCTCGGCTGACCCGAAGTTCGCCTTCCTGTCCGTCCGTCGCACCGCCGACATCATCAACGACAGCATCCTCCGCGCTCACCTCTGGGCCGTGGACCGCAACATCACCCGCACCTACCTCCAGGACGTGGCGGAGTCGGTCAACGCCTACCTCCAGAGCCTCACGGCGCAGGGTGCCATCCTCGGCGGTGAGTGCATCCCGTCCCCTGATCTCAACACCCCGGCGAACATCTCGCAGGGCAAGGTCTTCTTCGACGTCAAGTTCACCGCCCCCTACCCGGCGGAACACATCACGTTCCGCTCGGCCCTCGTGAACGACTACCTGGAAGAAATCGTCTAACCCCTAACCACCCACGCACATGGCAGCCGCCAACAAAATCCTCAAGAACTTCGCCGTCTTCATCGACGGTCGTGGCTACGCCGGCAACGCCGACGAGATCCAGCTCCCCACGCTCGCCCTCACCACGGAAGACTTCCGTGCTGGTGGCATGGACGCTCCCATCGCCATCGAGATGGGCCAGGAGAAGCTGGAGGCCAGCATCACCCTCTCGTCCTACGACCTCAACGCCATCGCCCAGTGGGGCGTCGGCGAAGGCTACTCGGTCCCGGTCGTGGCCCGTGGCGCGCTTGAGTCGCTCGACGGCACGGTCAATTCCGTCTACGTCGCCATGCGCGGCAAGGTGACCTCCTTCGAGCCTTCGGCCTGGACGCCCGGCTCCAAGGCCACCCTGCGCCTGGTCCTCAATCTGCACACCTTCCGCTACGAGCAGGACGGCGCGGTCGTCATCGACATCGACGTCCCGAACATGAAGCGCGTCATCGGCTCCATCGACCGCCTCGCCGAACAGCGCGCGGCCCTCGGCCTCGGCGGCTCCGCCCTCGGAGTCCTCGACCGTGCCGCCGACGTCATCCGCTCCGTGAACCGCGTCGTCAACGGCGTGCGCGGCCTCTAAGGCATGTCGGCCCAGACCATCGAGCTGGAGTTCCCGCTGACCATCGCCGGTGCGAAGGTCGGCGTCCTCTCCATGCGCCGCTCCACGGTGGGCGACGTCCTCGCCGCCAACCGCGTGAAGGACGAAATCGAACGGGAGATCGTCCTGTTCGCCAACCTCTGCCAGGTGTCGCCCGACGACATCCGCAACCTCGACCTCAAGGACTACTCCAAGCTCCAGGAGGTGTTCCGGGGTTTTACTTCCTGACAGTCGAGGACGCCCGCACGGGCATCCTGACGCTGGCCCGCTACACGGGCTGGTCGCTCGCCGAGATCAGCGGGTTGGAGGTGGGCGAGTTCATCGACTGGCTCAACTCAATCCCTAAGAACACCGCAATCTAATGGCAGAGCGCAAACTAGCAGCAACCATCACCATCGGCGGGGCCGTGTCCTCGTCGCTGGGTCAGGCCTTCTCCTCCGTCACCAGCCGCACCAAGGGACTGGGCAAGGAGCTGAAGGCCATCAGTCTCCAGACCAAGGACCTGGAGAAGATGATTAAGACGCTCAAGGCTGCGGGCAAATCCACCGCCGACCTTGAGAAGCAGCTCGGGCAGCTCAACCGCCGGCGCGCCGCCCTGAGCGGACAGCGCGACCGCCTCGGCTCCATCGGCGACATGCTCTCGGACGGACCCGGCTTGCAGTTCGGCCCGGTCGCTTCCCGCGCCATCGCCAGCCTCGCGTCCTCCAAGACCTTCGGCCCTGCCACCGTGGGCGTCCTGCGTGGCGTGGGAGCCGCCGCCCCCTACGTCGCCGCCACCGCCGGCGCGGTCGCCGCAGTCGCCGCCGCCGCAGTCGCCGCCGGTGCTGCCGTGACCGCCCTGGGCAAGTCCGTCGCCGACTTCATCGACGGCACCGCCGACATGGCGGACAGCCTCGGCGTCTCGACCAACAACCTCCTCGGCCTGCAATACGCCGCCGCCCAGTCGGGCATCGACGCGGACAAGCTCAACGAGAAGATCGCGAAGATGACCATGTCGCTGGAGTCCGCCAAGGACGGCTCCGGCGAAACCGCCAAGGCCCTCTCCGCGCTCGGCCTCTCCTACGAGGAGATGAGCCTGATGAACCCCGAAGGCCAGGTGCTGGCCCTCGCGGAGGCCTTCAAGAACTACAACGGCAACATCCCCAAGGTCAGCCTCGCCAACGCTTTCTTCGGCAAGGGGTCGGCCCGGTTCGTCAACATGCTCAACGAGGGCAGGGACGGCCTCAACCGCATGATGGGCGACGCCCGCAACGTGGGCTACACGATCTCGCGGGAGCAGGAGCAAGCCGCCGCCAAGTTCGACAGCGCATGGTCCAAGGCCACCATCTCCTTCAAGGGGGTCTGGCTGGAGATCGGCTCCGCCATCCTGCCCGCCCTGACCAAGGCGCTCGACAGCGTGACCAAGTGGTTCCGCGACCCGGAGAACCGCAAGGTGGTCGCCGACTTCGGCGAGAGCCTGTCCAAGGTGGTCGGCTCCCTGGGCGACAACATGCCCATCATCCTCGACCTGATGGGCAAGTGGGCGTGGGTGGTCACCAAGATCATGAACGGGTTCGTCGCCATTGCGAACGCGTCCAAGTCCATCGGCGAGTCCATCGGCTCCTGGTTCTACGAGCAGGAGGACCGCAAGCCCGCCGCCCCGAACTACATGGGGTCGAACTCCGGCTTCATGCCGATGAGTCCCATCCGCTTCGGGCAGTCCGTCACGGGGGCCGCAGAGGCCACGCCGAAGCCGACGCAGGGGAAGACCGCCCCCGGCTCCTCAAAGGGCGCCAGCGCGCCAGCGGGAGGCCTTGGCCCCACCTACAATTTCACCATCAACGGCGCGACCGGCTCCAACACCTACGAGCTGATGGAGCAAGTCCGCCGCCACCTCCGCGACACCCAGCCCCAGCACGTGGGGGCCTACTAAGCCATGAATGAAGTAATGCTCGCCCTCGGGTCCTTCAGGTTCTCCCTGGACACGGCGGCCTACCAGACCCTCACCCGCTCCCAGTCCTGGAACTGGGTCGAGCAGCCGCTCCTCGGCGGCACGCCGGCGCAGCAATACCTCGGCAAGGCCAACCCCACCCTGACCCTGCGGGGCGTCATCTACCCCGAACACCGGGGCGGCTACGACCAGATCAGCCAGATGGCGCGCGAGGCCGAGATGGCCCAGCCGCTGGATCTCCTCGCCTTCGACAATTCCACCGCCGGGGTCTACCTCGGTCGCTGGGTCATCCTCGACATCGTGGACGACCAGACGGCCTTCCGCGCCAACGGCGCACCCCGCCGCATCGAGTTCAACATCGTCCTCCGACGCTACGCCGAATGACCACCTACGTCACACGCGAGGGCGACGTCCTCGACGACATCTGCCGCCGGGTCTATGGCAAGGTGACCCCTGGCATGGTTGAGGCCGTCCTCAACGCCAACCCCAACCTCGCGGACTACGGCTTCATCCTGCCGGCCCGCCTGGTCATCACCCTCCCGGACTTGGCCCCTGAGGCCAAGCCCACGGTCCGCCTCTGGTGACCCCCGCCTGGGCCATCCGTGCGAACGGCAAGGACGTCACCGAGACGTTCCGCCGCTACCTCGTGGAGATCAGGGTGCGGGACGAGGCGAAGGACGAGGCCGACAGCCTGACCATCGTCCTCGACAACTCGGACGCCGCGCTCGACCAGCCCACGCAGGGCGACGAGCTGGAGGTGCTGCTCGGCTACGACGCCGACCTCCGCGCGCTGGGCAAGTTCGTCGTGGACTCCGTCTCCTACGAGGGACCGCCCGACCGCGTCGTCATCTCCTGCAAGTCCGCCGCCTTCGCGGAGCCGGCGGAAGGGGACGCCCAGCCCGGCAACCCCGAGGGCCTCTCCCTCCAGTCGTGGCTCGTCCGCAAGACGCGCTCCTGGGAACCCGGCACGCTGGAGGTCATCGCCAAGAAGGTCGCCGCCGAGCATGGCGTCGAGCTGGTGGCGAACGCGGGCGTCCTCGCCCTGACCCTGCCGCACATCGACCAGACGGACGAGGCCGACACCGAGCTGCTCCTGCGCATCCTCAAGCCCAGGGGCTACATCATCAAGGTCGCCGACAAGAAGCTCGTCCTCCTGCCGATCTCCGGGGGCGAGAACAAGAACGCCAAGACCGGGGAGGCCATGCCCTCCGTGGTCATCCGCCGTTCCGAGGTCGGCACCTACTCGGGCCGCTGGGCCGAGCGCGCGGTCTACGACAAGGCCATCGCCTTCTGGCACAACGTCGGCTCGGGCCAGCCCGTCTACGTCACCGCCGGCGAGGGCAAGCGCGTCTTCCGTTTCAAGCACCCCGCCCCCGACGAGGACTCCGCTAAGAAGTGGGCCAAGAGCATGGTCAAGCAGTCCAAGGGCGAGGCGGGCCACATGCAGCTCACGATGCCGGGCCGCGTGGATCTCCAGAGCGAGCAGCGCGTTACGCTTGAGGGCTTCACCTATCCCCTTTCTGCGAGTGCGTCTAAGGACGCCGTTGCCAAGCAGTGGATTATCAAGACGGTGGAACACGCCCTGACCCGCAGCGGCTTCACCACCTCCGTCCAAGGAGAGCCTTTCATTCAAGACCCATGAACATCACGCGCTCCTGGAAACGGATAATGGCGGTAGGCTGCTCGCACGGCCCCTTCATTGACCCGGTTGCCAAGGAGGCGGTGGTTCGGTTCAGGCGCAACTGGATTAGGCCGGGCAAGGGCGACCGCGTCCGGCACCTCGGGGACTTCACAGACCTGTCCGCCCTGATGACCAAGGCGCGCAACAACGGCGACGGCGACCCCATCAAGCCCGACATCGACGCGGGCCTGGCCTTCCTTGAGGAGCTGAAGGTCACGGACGTGGACGAGGGCAACCACGAGGCGCGCCTCCGTCACCTCCTCAACTCCAAGAACGAGATCCTGGCGTGGGCCTCCAACGAGCTGCTCAACTCCATCGAGGCCAAGGTCCGCAAGCTCAAGGCTTCCTACGTCCCCTACACGGGCGTCTTCCAGCGCACGCGCATCGGCAACTACGACTGGATGCACGGCACGATGTATGGCGAGCAAGCCACCCGCGACCATGCGGAGGCCTACGGCAACGTGGTCCACGCGCACACGCACCGCGCCGCCCTCGCCAAGGGCCGACGCTCCGACAACCCGACCGGCTTCTGCGTCGGCACGCTCACGCGCATGGGCGCGATGGAATACGCCAACACCCGCAGGGCGACCCTGTCCTGGTCCCAGGGCTTCGTCTGGGGGGAATACTGCGACGACCTTTGTGTCCTATGGCTCCACGAACAACCAAACACCTCAACGGAGTGGCGGCTCCCAGTCTGAACCCCGCCGACCTACTCGCTCTCATCGTCAAGGAGCGTTCAAAGGACGTGGACGTCGTCCCGTCCGGCTACCTGACCACGGAGCAGTGGGCGAAGAAGTGGGGCATCGAGCGCACGCGCGCCGCTGATCTGCTCGCCTATGCCGTGAAGCAGGGCATCGCCGAGCGGCAGACCTACCGCATCATGTGCGGCAAGAAGCGTTGCCCGGTCGCCCACTTCAAGCAGATCAAGAAAGGCTGACGGGCCTGTAATTGCTGGGGTTTCAGGGGGGCTTACCACCCCCCTTTCATTTTTTGCAAAATAATGTTGCGCGGGTCGGGGATAGGCACATGTTGTGATGTGTCGCCCACACCTATGACCACCGCCAACACCGCCAACATCACCCTCAAGTCCCTCAAGCTGAACCTCACCTTCAGCCGCGAGACCTACTGCTTCACCACCAAGATCCTGCTCGACGGCAAGGACATCGGCTACGCCGAGAACGACGGACACGGGGGCTGCACCTTCGTGACCTTCTCCCCCGCTGGCATCGCCCTCGGCCTTGACCGCAAGGCCGTCGAGGACCGCGTGGATGACCTCGTCCACGAAGCCGCCAAGGCCAAGGACCTCGCCCGCATCATCCGCAAGGTGCGCAAGGACATGAACGACAAGGTCCTGTTCATCAAGGCGGGTGAGTTCGACGCCGGCTCCTATTCCTTCTGCAAGCACAACGGCACGGTGCCGGGCTTCGACGCCGCCTTCGCCGCGATGAAGAAGAAGTATCCCGACGCCACCTTCCTCAACGGCATGAGCGACGCCCAACTCGTCCACACCCTCGGCCTCTAATTCCCACCCCGCACATGACCCACCCGCACAACGCCAACCCCCGCACCTACAGCGACGCCGTCGCCGTGGTGCGATCTCTCTCCGAACAGGCCAAGCGCCTGGACGACATCACCTGCACGATGTGCTTCGACTGCATCGAGGCCAGCCCTGCCCGGCAGGAAGCCATCGCCCTCTGGAAGGCCACTCAGGAACTTCGCGACGCCGTCGATAAGGTCTGGGTCGCTTCGCGTATCGCCGCCGACCACGCCAAGGACCGCGACGAAGCCTACGCCCGCTCGCTCGCCAACTCGTAATTCCGACCCGCACCCATGAAACTGATCTACCTCAAACCCGCCGCCGTTAAGCGTCTCATCAAGACGCACGGCAAGCGCACCTCCAAGGAGTTCCTGGAAGCCCTCGACCGCTACGTCGAGGCCAAGCTCCACACCGCCGCCGGCGAACACAACGGGGGCAAGAAGACGGTGGACGCCGCCGTCGCCGCCTACGTCCTCGGCAACCGCTAATCCCTCCCGCCCATGAAACTCGTCCTCCCCCTCATGCTCATCGCCGCCCTGGCGGTGGGCTACAACTACGCCCTCGTCCAGCACGGCCCTGATCTCTACAAGGCCATCAACGGCCCCGAGCCTATCAAGGCCAAGGCCAAGCCCTCCAAGCCATCCCGCCGATGAGCCACCTCTACGCACGCAAGGCCCTCCGGGACGAGCCTGTCCGCCACGCCCTGGTCAACATGCTGGAGGACATCGACGCCGCCCAGATGCTGCTCGACGCCGGGCAGGGTCAGGAAGCCAAGGCCGAGGTCGAGCGCGCCATGTCCCGCTTCCGCCCCGTCGCCGACGCCGGCATCCGCGACCTCATCGTCGCCGTGGATCTCGGACGCATCCGCGTGACGCTCGACTACGCCGACGAGCTGGGCGAGATGAACCTCACCTACATCGCCACCCGCCGCTAATGGACCTCACCCCCTACCAAATCGCGACCCGCTACATGGCCTCCGAGGTTGAACACATCAACCGGCTGCTCTACACGCGCGACATCTCCCACGCGAAGGCCAAGCTCATGCTCGCCGACGCGGCGCACGAAGCCCGCAAGAACAGCACCCAAGACCTGACCATCAAGTTCGGCATCAACGCCGGGCGCGCCTGGTTCACCATCCTCTGATTTCCCGCCCATGCCTAACATCACACCACACACCGCCTCCGCCTGGTCCCAGACTCAGGTCAAGGAGATCATCGAGAACATCATCGCCGCCCAGAAGGCCAAGTCCCGCACGAACGGCTGGACCAAGGCCGACGACGTGCTGGCCTCCTACACCCTCTGGGAAGCCCGCCTCGGCTCCAACGGCTGGATGGTCAAATGCGTCGAGTCCGAACCCACCTCGGGCGACTTCGCCAAGCACGTGAAGAAGGGCCTCCTCAAGGCCCGGCTTGAAGCCCAGCCCTGCGCTCCGGCCTACGTGGTCGAACGCCGCGACAAGGGCAACGTGAACAAGCCCAACGTCTCCTACGCCTTCCACTTCCAACTATGAGCGACTACGTCCCGCCCGGTCTCGGGCGCACCCTGGAGGACCTGATCTCCAAGCACGCCGGCAAGGGCAAGCCCGAGTCCACCTACCAGTGGGCCTTGCGCAACGCGGCCCGCACCCGCGCCACCCTCGCCAAGATGTCCGGCACGCCGGCCCCGGCCCCCGAGCCGGTGGTCAGCAAGCCCGAGCGTCCCGCCAAGCGCACCGTCAAGAAGGCCACCAAGCGCAGCACCAGGCGCAAGGTCGAGGAATGGGGCAAGGGTCGGGAGGCTTACCAGTGGGCCTACGACAACGGCAAGTCCGCCGCCGAAGCCGCCCGCCACTTCGGCATCAACCCCGGCCTCGTCCATTCCCACAAGCGGCATTTCGAGCTGCCCGACCTTGCCGACGGCAGGGTCCGCAGCGGGAACTACCGCACCATGCTGGCCCGCAAGAAGGAGATCAGGAAGCACTGCGCGGTCGCCTACGAGCGCATGCGCAAGGAGCGCGTCCCCTACACCAAGGCCGTGGAGGGGCTTCCCATCTCCGGCATGAGCCTCATCCGCTACTGCATCCGCAACGGACTCGACTGGGTCCGCGACACCGACACCTTGTAGGTTGCCAAGGGACGAGATCCGTCAAGGGTCTTGACCTATGGCACCTAAGACCACCCCCTCCACCCCCGCACCCAATGACGACACCCAACACCTCCGCGACCTCTTCGCGGCACATGCTCTTCAAGGCATCCTGGCAGGATGGCACAAGGAGCTGCACCCCAACACCGAAGGCATCGCCGAAGCCGCCTATGCCTACGCCGACGCCATGCTCGCGGCTCGCGGTCGTAAGGCCTGACCTCCCCCGCTTCTGGTGGCTGATGCCCTGGACGCACGCCCGCGCATGGCACTCCGCCCTGTGGGCCTTGAAGGACTACGCCGACCGGGCCGACCGCGTGGCTGACCTCCAGACGGCGGTCATCGAGGACCAGTCCCGCGAGATCCAGACGCTCCGCCGACAGGTGGCCCAGCTCACCAAGGAAGGGGGCGCACGATGAGCGAGCGCACCATCCCGCTCCGCCTCGCCGACCAGGCGGTGGCGGCTTGCGAGGCCGAGATCCAGAAGCTCCGCGAGGAGAACGCCCGGCTCCGGGAAGCCGGTCGGGCCATCTACGGCATCGCCGTCAACGCCGGCCCCGGCGAAGGGCGCGTCGAGAAGCTCGACGCATGGCGGCGAGCAGCCAAGGAGGGCCAGTCATGAGCAAAGGCCCGTCCCTCAAGAACACCCGCTTCATCAAGGCCGGCCTGACCAAGCAGGAGGAGGCCCGGATGAACGCCATCAACGCCGCCGACCGCGAACGATGGAAGCAGCTCCTCGCGCTCAACGTATGGAATCCCAGCAAGTAAGGCGTCGCCGCCCGCACGGCTCGGTCAAGGCCGTCGTGGCCTATGCCCACGCCCTGGGCAAGTCCGGCCCCGAGATCGTGCGCGAGACGGGCATCTCCCGCTTCTCCGTCTACTACGCCGCCCGGCGCATGAGCATCACCCTCCGCCCCCTCAAACGCCGCCATGACCGAGGAGCTTGAAGTCACCCACAAGGGCGTCTGCTACCTGGTCGAGGTCGAGTTCGACCGCGAGTGGGTGGATGACTCCTTTGACCACGACTGGGGCGGTCGCCGGCAGACCGAGGAATGCGGTCACTGGGAAGTGGACCGCGACACCGTCGAGGTGCTGTCCTGCCTGACCTTCGATGACGGCGAGCAGGAGGTTGACGCGGACGACGTCCCCGGCCTCCTGTCCGCCATCATCGAGAAGCTGGAGGACGTGGACCCATGAGGCACATCCTCGCGCTCCTGATCTCCGCCGGCACGGCCATCGCCGCCGTCCCCGAGCGGTGGGTGGATCTCGTGGGCTGGGTCGAGTCCAACAACGACCCCGACGCGGTGGGCGACGGAAGCCGCGCCCGTGGCGAGTTCCAGTTCTGGCGCGCCACGTGGGACGACTGCTCGCGCGTCCGTAAGGCCAAGGGCCTCCCGGTCTGGTCCTACGCCCACGCGCACGACCGCGCCGTCGCGAGGCTCTACGCTCGCTCCTGGTTGGACTACATCGAGGAAAGGCTCGCCAAGGCCACGGGCCGACAGCCCACGTTCGGCGACATCTACGCCGGCTACAACCTCGGCCTGAGCGGCTACGGGCGGCGGGGCTACCGGCTGACCAGTTGCCCCGCCCTGACCCAGAAGAAGGCGGCTTGGCTCAATCTACGGGCCGTTGTTCGTTGACAGCCGCGAGGCCCTCGCAAGGCTGGGCCACGCGGCAGACAACGGGTGACTCATGGGTGCGGGTCATCACAAGAGGCGACACAACACCCACGTCTAGCTCGCAGCGGCCTCCTTCACCGGGGGCCGCTTTATTTCCCGAGGGCGGAAGATGGCCCCGGCGACGATGGTCGCGTTGCGGTGGGCCTCCGACCCGATGCCGTGGATGTATCGCTCCGCCGTCCGCAGTTGCTTGTGGCCCAGGAGATCCGCAACGGCCTTGAGGCCAAGCCCCTCGCGGTGGGCATAGGAGCCGACCGTGTGCCGGAGGTCGTGCAGCCGAACCCCCTCCAAGTCCGCCGCCTTGCGGATGCGCTGCCAGATGCCCTCGTGGTCTTGGATGGGTCCGCCAGTGTCTCCGGGCAGGACGTAGACAGAGGTGCGTGGCAGGGCTTCCAGGAGGCTTACGACCTCGGGGGCGAGGGTGACCTCCCGTTGCCCGTTCTTCGCGGCTCTGTCGGGCAGGGAGAGGGTTCCCCGCTCAAGGTCCAGCCACGACCAGAGGGCCAGCCGCCACTCGGACACCCGGCACCCGGTCAGGAGCAGGAGCTGGACGAGGGGGGCCATCGGCACCCGGCTGTCCCAGCGGTCAAGGACGGCCCACAGACGCTCCAGCTCGGACCGCGTGAGGATGCGCTGGCGGCTCTCCTCGGCGTAGGCCTCCACGAACTCGCAGGGGTTCGTCCCGCGCTCCCGCATGCGCCACTTCTCGGCGAGGGTGAAGGCCTTGGTCAGCACCTCCAAGGCGCGGTTGGCGTTCACGGGCGTGGCCTTCATCGCCAGGTGCAGGGCCGAGGCGTCGTCGTGGTCCACGTCCGCCACCTTGAGGTTGCCCATCCTGGGCAGGATGTGCCGCCGCCAGAGGATCTCGTAGTTGCGCGCCGTGCCAGGCCGCTTCTTCTCGGCATGCTCCTCCATGAACCGCTTGGCGAGGTCGGCGACGGTCGGGGCCTTGCGCAGCTTGTCGCGGTCGGCCTTCGGGTCTTTGCCGTGGCGCACGTCCTTGAAGTTCTCGCGGGCGAGTTCGCGCGCGTCGTCCGGGTGCATGTCTTCCACCCGCCCGAGGGTCATCATCCGCTCCGTGCGGGAGGCCGTGCGATAGCGCATGACGTAGGTCCGCCGACCTGATCTGGTGACGCGGACGCCGAAGCCGGGGAGCATGTCGTCCCAGACTGTCTGCTTGGTCGTCGTGGCGAGGGTCTTGGTGAGCTTGGGCATCGGGTCGTGTCCACAGGTTGTCCGCAACCGGGAGCGATTGCCCCCTAAAAATGCGGACGCCCCGCAAAGACCACAACCGCCTAAGGCCTTGAAACGACACACCAAATCGAGCCGCCGCAAAGCCCCGCAAAGCCACCCCGTCAGGCTCATAACCTGAAGGTCGTCGGTTCAAATCCGGCCCCCGCAACCAATTAAATCAAGGCCTTAAGCCCCCATCGGAAACGGTGGGGGCTTTGTCGTGTCCGCAGGATGTCCGCACCCCGTCACCTTCGGCGGAGATCAGGTGCGACCGCGTGCCGCACCCTTGTCCGCCGGCGTCTTCCACTCGCGCCAGACGCGCACGACCAAGGCTAGGGCAATCATCGCCGTCGAGACGCCCAGGGCCAGCGCGACCTCGTAGCAGAAGCGCAAGGCGGCGGTCGCCCCGGAGAGCTGCTTCTCCGTCTCCTTGTCATCGAGCTTGAGGCCGTCCTGCGTGATGAGGGCGACCATGGCGTGGGTG
>JACCDP010027943.1_pt1 | contig 40878 bp, 43 predicted proteins | sample 7445841 | NCBI WGS metagenome assembly JACCDP01 (sample SAMN15323441, study PRJNA562643) | freshwater metagenome | isolation source: river surface water | place: USA:Blue River Watershed | collected 2017-08-17 | reverse complement strand
CGTCGTGCCCGTCGTCCCGGTGGTGCCCGCAGAGGTGCGCGTGGTGCCGGCGGTGGCTACGATCTGGCCACGCAATTCACCCTGCGGGAACGCGGCCGAGGTGATCTCGTAGTACACGTTACCGGTGGTGAGTGCCGTGCCCTGGGTTGCGGTGAGCGTCGTGCGGGCGGTCCATATGCCCGAACCCGGTGTGATCTCGCGCAGGCTGTTGATCACCGGGCCGATGGCGCCTGCGCCTGCTTGTCTCAGGTTGGCACTGGTCCCCGTTATGCCTGATGAGACGATCACGGAGGTGAGCACACGATCGCGTGGTCGATAGACCGAGATGGCGGTTGCGGTTGCCGCACTGGAGGTCGGAGGCACGGCGAGTGCGCCAGACATCACATTGGTAAAGAACAGCGGACGGGTTGCAGCAGCGGTTGCGCCGGTCGTTCTGGCAGTGCCCGTGCCAGTGCTCGTGATGCCGGTGGTCGTGCCTGAGGTGCCGGAGGTTCCCGACGTCCCCGAACTGCCGGAAGTACCGGAAGTACCCGGTGTGCTGTAGGGGTCGGCGCTTCCGCCGCCCGTCATCGTCCCGGTGCTGCCGGTTGACCCCGTGGTACCGGTGCTGCCCGCAGCCGCGCCATTGCCGGTCACCGTGGTCGTACCTGCCGTGCCGCTGGCGCCCGTGCCGCCGGTGCTGGTTCCCGCGCTGCTGGTGGCCGTGTCTGTTCCGGTGCCTGTCGTGGTGCCTGTCGTGGTGCCGGCGGTGCCGGCGGTGCCGATGGTCGTGCTGGTGCCGCTGGCGGGAATCGCCGAGCCGCTCTTAGGCAACTGCACCAGAATCTGCCCGCGTATCTCGCCCTCCGGGAAGGCGGCGGTGTGGACGTTGAAGTAATAACTGCCTGAGCGCAGCAGGTTCAGCTGCTCCACGCTGAGCAGGGCAGTGGTGCTCCAGATGCCGCTGCCGCTGCTGGTCTCGGTAAGCGGAAACACCACGGGTCCTGCCACACCGCGCGGCGCTACGTGGATATGCGCTGCCGTGCCCGCGATGTCAGCCGTGACGATGGTCGCTTTCATCTGGCGCGTGGCCGGGTCGACCACCACGACGCCGGTTCCGGTGGCGGCAGTATTCACCGGCGGTGCTTCTTCGGAGCCCGTCAGTGTTGCCGAGAAAACGTTGTTCGGCACGGTGTTATTGGCGGAATTGACCTGATTGACATTCGTTCTGGCAGCAGTCGGGTTGATCGGATTACTGTCGCTGCCGCAGCCTGCCAGTACCAGCAGCGATAGCGCGGCGATCCACCCTGAAGTGAATCGCGTGAATGAAAAAGCGTTCATGAGTCGTCCTCTGGTTGAGAAATACTCCCTGGGAAAAATGAGCGCTGCGTTGACGACCGGGCTGGTCGTGTCGCACCGGGGATGCGTCGCAGTCTGTGGTGTGCGGTACAGAGCCCGCATTAGGGCGATGCAGGTCTAAGCAGTGACCGTGCCCGCACGTACGGCAGGTGCACACACACCGCATGCACAGAGAAGGGAAAAGCCGGAGGTAAGAACTACCGACGCCGGTGAAAAATATGCGCTCCGAGGGAGCGCATCAGCTGGGTTAACATGCGGTTTCACAAAAATGCACCATCAGCATCATGGCAGACACTGAGATACGTCCGGGACAATCGATCGAGCTGTTGAAAGCCCTGCACATCCTGACTCGCGACGGCAAGATGAATCAGGACAGCCGGCGCAAGCTCAAGCAGGTGTATCACTTGTTTCAGTTCATCGAACCTTTGCTGCAGCAACTCGCGTCCGAGGGAAGACCGATCACGCTGGTGGACCACGGCGCCGGAAAATCCTATCTGGGGTTCATTCTCTACGATCTTTTTTTCAAGGATCGTGACGATGATTCGCATCTCTACAGCATCGAGACGCGTGCCGAGCTGGTCGAGAGGGCGAGCGATCTTGCGCAGCGGGCGGGATTTTCCCGCATGTCATTTCTTCCGCTGTCCGTGGCCGAGTCGATGGACTCTCCCTTGCTGCCTGACACGGTGGATATCGTCACCGCGCTGCATGCCTGCGATACGGCCACCGATGATGCGATCAGCTTCGCGCTCAAAAAACACGCGCGCTCCATCGTGCTGGTGCCCTGCTGTCAGGCCGAAGTGGCAGCCACGCTGCGTCGCCTGAAAGGAAAATCGCTCGCTCGCGACGTGCTGAGCGAGATCTGGCGCCATCCCATTCATACCCGTGAGTTCGGCAGTCACCTGACGAATGTGCTGCGCTGCCTGCAACTCGAAGCGCATGGCTATCAGGTGAGCGTGACCGAGCTGGTCGGCTGGGAACATTCAATGAAGAACGAGCTGATCATCGCCAGCCAGCATCGCGATGTGCCGCGCCAGCGCGCCGCCAGGCGCCTGCAGCAGGTACTGGCTGATATCGGACTGGAGGAGCTGTCGGAACGCTTCTGGCTGCCAGCGTGAATTCGGCCTGGCGCCACGGGTTTTATTGACTCGGCTGTCCCTGCGTCGGAGGACGCATCAGCGTGGTGGCGGGCAGGGAGTGACTGGCGATGAAAATCTCATGCAGCAGCAGGCTGAAGCTGCCAACCAGCATCGCCATGGTGGCCACGAACATGAAGGCAATCAGGGAGTCCAGCTTCAGGTGCAGGGAGTCATCGATGAACAGCACCACCACCACCATGCACACCAGGATCATGCAGCAGGCGGACAGGCCGACCGCGCGATGGATAGCCGTCGCCCGGCGACGCAGCACCGAGAGCTCATGCACCAGCACCGGACGCAGCCCCAGCCCGCCGGAGAGTCTTTCTTCCAGCGTTTCCTGACGGTCGCTGATCCGTTCCAGCCGGTTGGTCAGCACCCGCATCTGAATCATCACGCCCAGCATCAGCAGTGCGGGCGTGATCGCCACACTGATCAGATTGCCGATGTCGCCAAACAGGGAATTCATCTCGGATTGGGTGAGAGAGTATTGTTTCTTCCCATTGTAACTGCTTCCGCGGCTGGCGATGGATCAGCGCTGGACTACTCAATAGGCATTGCGCGCCTGCAGGCGAGCTCGGTGACCACCGCTCTCCCGGGCTGTCTGACTTGCGGCTGACACCGGCCGACACAGGCCTTTGTCAATCGCAAACCTTCATCACGAAAGCCGAACTATCCTCACCGACCAGATTTGAGCCGACGGCGGGTCTGCTGCGATGCAATCTGCAAATAAATTATTTTGTGTTTTTCCAGAAATAGAATAAGTTCTCGGATCGGCATTGAAACCCGCGCGCAGCACTTATGAGCACCGCCGGACATTAATAAAAAAATAAAAATTCACGGAGACACAGCGGATGGATTTCATCTTCCCGGCCAGACTGGCCGATTCGCAGCATGCACACCGGGATCTCACCGTCCCGACGAAAGGCGTCGCCTCCGCCCGGCCCATCGGGCGCTGAACATCCCTTCCGCCCCCAGTCAAGACCTCAAGGAGCATTCATGTCGGACATCATCCTGGAGACCCGGGACCTGACGCGCGAGTTCAAAGGATTCGTCGCCGTCAATCAGGTGAACCTGAAGGTGCAGCGCGGCCATATCCACGCGCTCATCGGCCCCAATGGCGCAGGCAAGACCACCTGCTTCAACCTGCTGACGAAATTTCTCGCGCCGTCATCGGGACACATCCTGTTCAACGGCCGCGACATCACCATGCTGAGACCGGCGCAGATTGCGCGCATGGGCATCATCCGTTCATTCCAGATCTCGGCGGTCTTTCCGCACCTGACCGTGCTGGAAAACGTGCGCATCGGCTTGCAGCGCAATCTGGGCACGTCGTTTCATTTCTGGAAGAGCGAAGCCACGCTGAACCAGCTGAATGATCGCGCGATGCAGCTGCTCGATGAAGTCGGGCTGTCCGACTTTGCTGACAGCGTGACCGTGGATCTGCCGTATGGCCGCAAGCGCGCGCTGGAGATCGCGACCACGCTGGCGATGGAGCCCGAGCTGATGCTGCTCGACGAGCCGACGCAGGGCATGGGGCATGAAGACGTCAAGCGCGTGACGGATCTGATCAAGAAAGTATCGAAGGGCCGCACCATTCTGATGGTCGAGCACAACATGAACGTCGTGGCCGGCATCAGCGACCGGATTTCGGTGCTTCAGCGTGGCGCGATACTGGCCGAGGGCGATTACGAGACCGTGTCGCAGAACCCGCAGGTGCTGGAAGCCTACATGGGCAGCGCCACGGTGTTGGAGGGAGCGCACTGATGAGCAAGGCACTTGAAATCAGGAACCTGCAGGCCTGGTATGGCGAATCACATATCCTGCATGACGTGAATTTTTCGGTCGAGCAGGGCGAGGTCGTCACGCTGCTTGGTCGTAATGGCGCCGGCCGTACCACCACGCTGCGCGCGATCATGGGGTTGACCGGTCGTCGCGAAGGCTCGGTCAAGATCAATGGCGTGGAATCGATCGCGATGCCCACGCACCGCATCGCGCACCTCGGTGTCGGTTACTGCCCGGAAGAGCGCGCGATCTTTTCATCGCTGTCTGCCGAAGAAAACCTGATGCTGCCGCCGACGCTGAAGCCGGGCGGCATGTCGGTCGACGAGATCTATCAGATGTTCCCCAATCTCGCCGAGCGCCGCCACAGTCAGGGCACCCGGCTCTCCGGCGGCGAGCAGCAGATGCTGGCGGTCGCGCGCATTCTGCGCACCGGCGCAAAGCTGTTATTGCTCGATGAAATTTCGGAGGGACTCGCGCCCGTGATCGTGCAGGCACTGGCGCGCATGATTACCACCCTGAAAAAGCAGGGCTACACCATCGTGATGGTCGAGCAGAATTTCCGCTTTGCCGCGCCGCTCGCCGACCGTTTTTATGTGATGGAGCATGGGCAGATCGTCGAGCAGTTCGCCTCGCGCGAGCTGGACACCAAGGCCTCTGTGCTGAACGAATTGCTGGGAGTCTGAGATGGAATTGTTTGGTATTCCCATGGCCGCCTTGATGGGGCAGCTGCTGCTGGGGCTGGTGAACGGCTCGTTCTACGCGATGCTCTCGCTGGGGCTGGCGGTGATCTTTGGCCTGCTCAACGTGATCAACTTCGCCCATGGCGCGTTGTACATGATGGGCGCCTTTCTCGCGTGGATGGGGCTGAATTACTTTGGCATCAATTACTGGGTAATGCTGGTGCTCGCGCCAATTCTGGTCGCGATTTTCGGTATTGTCATCGAGAAGACCATGCTGCGCTGGCTCTATAAGCTCGATCATTTGTATGGCCTGCTGCTGACCTTCGGCATCACGCTGATGATCGAAGGTGTGTTCCGTTCATTCTATGGCGTCTCCGGCCAGCCGTATTCGGTGCCCTCGCAACTGACGGGCGCGACGGATCTGGGCTTCATGATGCTGCCGAACTATCGCGCGTGGGTGGTGCTTGCCTCGCTGGTCGTATGTCTGGCGACCTGGTTCGTGATCGAGAAGACGCGCCTCGGTGCCTATCTTCGCGCCGGCACAGAAAACCCCAAGATGGTCGAGGCCTTCGGCATCAATGTGCCGCTGATGGTCACGCTGACCTATGGCTTTGGTGTGGCGCTGGCGGGATTCGCCGGTGTGCTGGCGGCCCCCGTGCTGCAGGTGTCGCCGCTGATGGGATCGAATCTGATTGTGGTTGTCTTTGCGGTGGTCGTGATTGGCGGCATGGGTTCTATCCTGGGATCCATCGTGACTGGCCTCGGACTGGGCGTGCTGGAAGGTCTGACCAAGGTGTTCTATCCCGAACTGTCGGCCACCGTCGTGTTCATCATCATGGCGATCGTGTTACTGATTCGCCCCGCCGGCCTGTTCGGCCGTGAGAAATAAGGAGTCGCTGCGATGCTGAGAAAACTGGGTTATGCCGCCGTCCTGATCGGCGCTCTCGCTGCGCCGTTCTTCCTCTATCCAGTGCTGCTGATGAAGATCATGTGCTTCGCGCTGTTCGCCTGCGCATTCAATCTGCTGATCGGCTTCACCGGCCTGCTGTCCTTCGGTCATGCGGCCTTTTTCGGCGGTTCGGCGTACATTGCTGGTCATGCGCTGAAGGTCTGGGGGGTGCCGACCGAAATCGGTCTGGTGCTGGGTGTGCTCTATGCGGCCATCATGGGTTTTGTGGTCGGCAAGCTGGCGATACGCCGGCAGGGCATCTACTTCACGATGATCACGATGGCGCTGTCGCAGATGGTGTTCTTCGTGTTTCTGCAGGCGCCATTTACCGGTGGCGAGGATGGCCTGCAGTCGATACCGCGCGGCACGCTGCTGGGCAGCATCGACCTGAAGAACGACCTCACCATGTACTACGTGGTGCTGGGGATTGTGGTGCTGTCCTTCCTGCTGGTGGTGCGCATCATTCATTCACCGTTCGGGCAGGTGCTCAAGGCCGTGCGCGAGAACGAGCCGCGCGCGATTTCGCTGGGCTACGACACCGATCGTTACAAGCTGCTGGCGTTTGTGCTGTCGGCGGCGCTGGCCGGACTGGCCGGTTCGACCAAGGCCGTCGTGCTGGGCTTTGGCACACTGACCGATGTGCACTGGTCGATGTCGGGTCTGGTGGTGCTGATGACGCTGGTCGGTGGCATGGGCACCTTGTTTGGCCCGGTGGTCGGCGCGATCATCATCATTGTGCTGGAAAACAAACTGGGCGATCTCGGTACCTGGCTGGCAACGATCTCCCACATCGAATGGTTCAATACGATTGGTGAGTCGGTCACCATGGTGACTGGCCTGATCTTTGTGATCTGCGTGCTCGCCTTCCGGCGCGGCATTATCGGCGAGCTGGCCGCCCGCCTGAGATAAGCAGGTCGTTTTATCGAAAGTCGAATCATGGGTGCTGCAAAATTCAACTGGGAAGACCCGCTGCTGCTGGACCATCAGCTGACGGAAGAAGAGCGCATGGTGCGCGATGCCGCGCGTGCTTATGCGCAGGACAAGCTGATGCCGCGCGTGCTGGACGCTTTTCGTCATGAAAAGACGGATCCCGCGATCTTTCGCGAGATGGGCGAACTGGGGCTGATGGGGCCGACTATTCCGGCTGAGTATGGCGGTGCGGGTTTGAATTATGTGAGTTACGGCCTGATCGCGCGCGAGATCGAGCGCGTCGATTCCGGCTTTCGCTCGATGATGAGCGTGCAAAGCTCGCTGGTGATGGTGCCGATTTATGAATTCGGCACCGAGGATCAGCGCAAAAAATACCTGCCCAGACTGGCGAAGGGCGAGTGGATAGGCTGCTTCGGTCTGACGGAACCGAACCATGGGTCGGACCCCGGCGGCATGGAGACGCGCGCGAAAAAAGTCGATGGCGGCTACAGCCTGACCGGTTCGAAAATGTGGATCAGCAACAGCCCCATTGCGGATGTGTTCGTCGTCTGGGCCAAGGATGACGAAGGCAAAATCCGCGGCTTCATTCTGGAAAAAGGCTGGAAAGGCCTGTCCGCGCCCGCGATCCACGGCAAGATGGGCTTGCGCGCCTCGACGACCGGCGAGATCGTGATGGATCAGGTCTTCGTGCCGGAAGAGAATGCTTTCCCCGACGTGCGTGGGTTGAAAGGTCCGTTTACCTGTCTGGACTCGGCGCGCTACGGCATCTCCTGGGGTTCACTGGGCGCCGCGGAGTTCTGCTGGCATACCGCGCGTCAGTACACGCTGGATCGCCAGCAGTTCGGCAAGCCGCTGGCATCGAATCAGCTGATTCAGAAAAAACTCGCTGACATGCAGACCGAGATCACGCTCGCGCTGCAGGGCTGTCTGCGGCTGGGCCGCATGCGCGACGAGGGCACGGCAGCCGTCGAGATCACTTCGATCATGAAGCGCAATTCCTGCGGCAAGGCGCTGGAAATCGCGCGCACCGCGCGCGACATGTTGGGCGGTAATGGCATCAGCGATGAATACGGCGTCGTGCGCCACATGCTGAACCTCGAAGTGGTGAACACGTACGAGGGCACGCATGATATTCATGCGCTGATTCTCGGTCGTGCGCAGACCGGCATCCAAGCCTTCTTCTGAGAGCATCATGACCTCGGCGCTCGCGGGCATCCGGGTCGTCGATCTGTCGCGGGTGCTGGCCGGGCCATGGTCCACGCAGAATCTCGCCGACCTGGGGGCAGAGGTGATCAAGATCGAACGTCCCGGTGCCGGCGACGATACGCGCCGCTGGGGCCCACCGTTCGTCGATCGCATCGATGCTGACGGTCGCGATGCGGCCTATTTCTTTTGTGCGAACCGCAACAAGCGTTCACTGACGCTGGATTTCACATTGCCCGACGGTCGGGAGATCCTGATCTCGCTGATCAAGCAGGCTGATGTGCTGGTCGAGAATTACAAGGTGGGCGGGCTGAAGAAGTATGGCCTCGACTATGCATCCGTAGCGCCCCTCAATTCCCGGCTCATCTATTGTTCGATCACAGGCTTCGGACAAGACGGCCCGTATGCGGAACGTCCCGGGTATGACGCACTGATCCAGGCGATGGGTGGCCTGATGAGCATTACCGGCGAACCGGATGAGGTGCCCGGCGGCGGCCCGCAAAAGGTAGGCGTCGCGGTCGTGGACTTGCTCACGGGGCTGTATGCAACGAATGCGATACTCGCGGCGCTGTTTCATCGCGAGAGAACCGGCGAAGGTCAGCAGATCGATATCGCGCTGCTGGATGTGCAGGTGGCGACGCTGGCCAATCAGGCGGGCAATTATCTGTTGAGTGGCAAGGTGCCGCAGCGCATGGGCAGCGCGCATCCGTCCATCGTGCCGTATCAGCCGGTGCCCTGTGCTGATGGGTATCTGATGCTCGCGATTGGCAATGACACCCAGTTTGCCAGCCTGTGCCGCGCCGCTGGCGAACCTGAGGTCGCGACTGACGAGCGCTTCGCGACCAATGAAGCAAGAGTGCATCATCGGCAGGCCTTACTCGACTGGCTGGAGCCGGTGATGCGCGAGAAGACGCTCGACGAATGGTGCGCGCTGGCCGAGCGCGAGCATTTTCCCTGCGGTCCGATCAATACCATCGACCGCGTATTCCGTGATCCTCAAGTGCAGGCGCGGGGCATGCAGCTGCGCCTGCACTCTGCCGCTCATGGTGATGTCGATCTGGTGGCCTCACCGATCAGGCTATCGAAAACGCCGGTCAGTTACCGACGACCTCCGCCGGCGCTCGGACAGGACAACACCGAACTCTTGCGCGAGATGGGCTACAGCGAAGAACAGCTCGCCCGCCTGCGCGAGAAAAAAGTCATCTGAACGACGTCGACAGACAGAGATGCTGTCAGGCGGCGCAGGCCAGAAAGGCCTGATGCGTGCTCAGGTAGATCCGGTCTTTCATACGCTCGCCGAGTGGCGTGTCACGCAGCCGATCCAGCACCGGCCCTTTGATTTCTGCGAAATGCAGCAGGACATGCCGCGCGGCGAGACTCTTTTCCAGTTCGGTCAGCATGCCGAGCCCGGTGGTATCGAGCTGGTTCACTGCCGACAAAATCAGCAGCACATGCTGCGTACCGGGCTGTTGCAGCAGCAGACTTTCGATTTTCTCTTCGAGCAGTTGCGCATTCGCGAAATAGATACTTTCATCAATGCGCAGCGCAATCAGACCGGGCAGCGTCTCGACCTGATGACGTTCGATGTTTCGGAAATGCTCGGTGCCCGGAACTCGGCCAACGACGGCCATATGCGGATGACTGCTGCGCCAGACGAGCACCGCCAGTGACAGCGCAACACCGATCACGATGCCTTCTTCCACGCCGAACATGATCACGCCGAAGAAAGTCAGCAGCAGCGCCGTGGCATCGGCCTTGTCGTAATGCCAGGCTTCTTTCAGGGTGTGCGTGTCGATCAGTCCCAGCACCGCGACGATGATGGTGGCCGACAGCACGGCGTGGGGCAGGTAGTGGAACCAGGAGGTCAGTCCGATCAGCACCAGACTCATCATCACGGCCGATATCACGCCGGCGGCCGGTGTATTCGCGCCTGCAGAGAAGTTCACCACGGAGCGCGCGAAACCGCCGGTGACCGGAAAGCCGCCCGACAGCGCGCTGGCCATATTGGCTGCGCCGATTCCGAGTAATTCACGATCCGGATGAATGCGCTGTCCACGCTTCATCGCCAGCGATTGTGCGACCGATACGCTCTCCACAAAGCCGACCAGCGAGATCAGCATCGCGGGCACCCACAGCGCATTCAGCGCGTCCCAGCCCGGCAGCGGCAGGGTGAGCACCGGCAGACCCGCAGGTACTTTTCCGACGATCGATACCTGAGCCGTTTCATCCAGATGCAGAGAGGCGACGACAACGGTCGAGAGGATCACCGCAGCCATCGGTGCGAGTTTGGTCGCGAGGTCGGCAGCCCTGGCGGGTACGCCGATGTGTTTCAGCAGTCCCGCAAGCTGAGAACGTGCAAAGAACAGGAAGGCGAGCGCGGCGATGCCGATACTGGCCGTGACGGTGTTCGTCTCGGGCAGATGCCTGATCAAGCCCTCGACGGTTGACAGCACGCCGCTGGAGGAGAACCGGATGCCGAGCAGGTATTTCACTTGCCCGATGGCGATCAGCACGGCAGAACCCGAGATGAAACCGCTGATCACCGGATGGCTGAGGAACCACGCAAGGAAGCCGAGGCGCAGCAAGCCCGCAGCGATCAGCATCAGTCCCGAGAGCAGTGCCAGCAGGATTGCCATCGTCAGATACTCGGGCGTGCCTTGCGCGGCCAGCGGCGCGAGTGAACTGGCGGTCATCAGCGAGGCGACCGCGACCGGGCCGACCGCCAGTGTCATGCTGCTGCCCAGCAGCGCATAGGCCACCAAGGGCAGGATGCTGGCGTACAGCCCGACCTCCGGCGGCAGTCCTGCCAGCATCGCATAGGCGAGGCTTTGCGGTATCAGCATCACGGTGACGATCAGGCCGGCGGTGAGATCACCGCTCAGCCAGTCGCGCCGGTAATTCTTCAGCCACTCCGGCCATAGCGCCTGCATCCGCATGGATCAGCTTCCTTCCGGACGCGCAAACCACTCATGACCCTTGAGCATCAGATTCCAGTACACGCCCGGCAGGATGTTTTTCTTCAGTATCCATGCCGAGGTGCGCGGCACGGTGGGATCGAGCGGGAAGGTGGGCAGCAGCTTGCCGCCGAAGCCGAATTCGGCCAGCACAATCTTGCCTTTCTCGACCGTCAGCGGGCAGGAGCCGTAGCCATCGTATTTCGTCGGCAGTTCGCGGCCGCTGCGCAGCGCGAGCAGGTTTTCGGCGACGACCACGATCTGCTTGCGCGCAGCGGCCGCCGTCTTGGCGTTCGGTGATGAGCAGGCATCGCCGAGGCTGAAGATAGTCGGATAACGGTTGTGCTGCAGCGTGACCTGATTGACGTCGACCCAGCCCTCTGCATTCGCGAGCGGACTTTCTTTCACGAAGTCGGGCGCGGTCTGCGGTGGCACGACATGAATGACATCGAAGCTTTTCTCGACCTGCACGGTATTGCCATTCGCGTCTTTTTCTTCGAACCAGGCGCGCTTCGCCGGACCATCGATCGCCACCAGTTTGGAATTGAAATGCAGGTTCGCGTGATAGCGTTTCACATACTCCATCAGCGGCGGCACAAAATCCGCGACGCCGAACAGCACTGCACCGGCGTTGTGGAAATCGACCTGAATGTTTTTCAGCACGCCCTGCTGTTCCCACTCAGAGCAGGATAAATACATCGCTTTTTGCGGTGCGCCCGCGCATTTGATCGGCATCGGCGGCTGCGTGAAGATCGCTTTGCCCGACTTCATGTTGCGCACCAGCTCCCACGTATAGGGCGCAAGATCGACCCGGTAATTCGAGGTCACGCCATGCTTGCCCAGTGTGTCTTCCAGACCGGGGATGCCTTTCCAGTGGAGTTTCAGGCCGGGCGCGACCACCAGATTCTGATAACTGACGGTGCTGCCGTTATCCAGCATCACGCGTCGATGGTCCGGGTCGAAGCCCGTCACGGCGGCGCGAATCCACGTGACACCGGCCGGCATTACCTCGGCCATGTCGCGCACACTGTCGCGGACATCGAATTCACCGGCGCCGACCAGTGTCCATGAGGGCTGGTAGTAGTGCTTGTCGCTGGGCTCGATGATCGCGATCTGCAGATTGGACTGGCGTTTCTTCAGGCTGGCGGCCAGTCCGATGCCGGCGCTGCCACCGCCCACGATCAGAATGTCCTGGTTATCGCTCCAGTTGCACGCGGCTGCGGCAGCACTGCCCGAGGCTGCGGGCGACGACTGGCCACTGGCCATCCGGTAAAGATTCTGCGAGCGCGCGCCGCTGCGGCAGAACGCCAGCACCGGCCCCGGTCGGGTGGCCAGCAGCTCGGCGAACTTTCTGGCCTGCGGTTCGGTAATTTGTCCGCTGATGACGGGCAGGTACTCATAGTTCAGGCCCGCTGCTGCGGCGGCCGCCGCGATCTCGGCACTGCTCGGCTGTTCCGCGCCACCCTCCCCATCGGGTCGGTTGTTGATCACGGTCTTGAAGCCCATCGCTGCAATCTCGGGCAGGTCTGAAGGATGGATCTGGGGGGCGGTGCCGAACTTGTCGGTGTGCCGAGTAACGTTCGCTGACATGCTTATCTCCTCCGAGGGTGGCCTGCGGCGCAGAGCAGGCGCGCGGTTTTGCTGTCTCGATTGCAACGATTACATTATATTGACAGATAAATTGTTAGTCAATATAATGTAATCACTTTAAATATTACAGCGGAGCGCTGCGATGACTGACTCACTGAAACCCCAAGTTCACGGAATCTTTGATCCCGCCACCTGGACGGTGACCTATGTGGTCTATGAAAAAGAGGGCTCTGCCTGCGCCATTATCGACTCGGTGCTCGACTACGACCCGAAATCGGGCCGCACCCGCACGGATTCGGCGGACAAGGTGATCGAGTTCGTCAAAGAGAAGGACCTGAGGGTCGAGTGGATACTGGAGACGCATGCGCATGCAGATCACTTCACCGCGGCTCCCTATCTGAAGCAGAAGCTGGGCGGCAAGACCGCAATCGGCGATCACATCACGACCGTGCAGCAGGTGTTCAAGGGCATTTTCAATCTGGAGCCGGGCTTTGCGACGAATGGCTCGCAGTTTGATCATCTGCTGAAAGAGGGCGAGGAGTTCCGCATCGGCGCGCTGTCAGGCACCACGATGTATGTACCCGGCCATACGCCGGCCTGCGTGGCATTCCACATTGGCGATGCGGTATTCGTGGGCGACACGATGTTCATGCCGGATGTCGGCACGGCGCGCTGCGATTTCCCCGGCGGCGATGCAAAGACGCTGTATGCGTCGGTGAAGAAAATCCTCAGCCTGCCCGGCAGCACCCGTCTCTTCATGTGCCATGACTATCCGCCGAATGACCGGCCGGTGGCGTTCGAGACCACGGTCGCTGAGCAGCGGCAGAAGAATATTCATATGCATGACGGCATCAGCGAGGCGCAGTTCGTCGAGATGCGCACCCGGCGCGATGCGACGCTGGAGATGCCGGTGCTGATCCTGCCGGCGGTGCAGGTGAACATTCGCGCGGGCGAGATGCCACCGAAGGATGACAACGGGGTGGCGTATCTGAAGATTCCCGTCAACGCGCTCTGAAGACCGCTACGCGGGTCGTCCAACATAAAACACCCCGCGGGCCTGAGGCTGGCGGGGTGTTTTTTTGTGAAGCGAGGTACTGCGTCACTGCGCCCTGTCAGGCGCTCGCCGCTTAGGCGAAGTTTTTCGCTGCAAAATCCCAGTTCACGAGATTCCAGAAGATTTCGACATACTTGGGACGTGCATTGCGGTAATCGATGTAGTACGCATGCTCCCACACGTCGCAGGTCAGCAGCGGCTTGTCGCCGGTGGTCATCGGTGTCGCGGCATTCGAGGTGTTGACGATGTCCACGCTGCCATCAGCCTTCTTCACCAGCCAGGTCCAGCCGGAACCGAAGTTGCCAACACAGGACTTGGTGAACTCTTCCTTGAACTTGTCGAACGAGCCCCACTTGGCATTGATTGCATCGGCCAGTGCACCCGACGGTGCGCCGCCGCCATTGGGCTTCATGCAGTTCCAGTAGAAGGTGTGGTTCCACACCTGGGCTGCGTTGTTGAACACGCCGCCGGTGGAGTTCTTGACGATCTCTTCGAGCGACGCATTCTCGTGCGGCGTGCCTTTGATGAGATTGTTCAGGTTCGTCACATAGGCCTGATGATGCTTGCCGTAGTGATATTCGAGCGTCTCTTTTGAAATGTGAGGCGCCAGTCCGTCCATCGGATACGGTAGCGGCGGCAGAGTGTGTTCCATGCGTTTTCCTTTCTGTTGATGTTCTGTCAGTGTTTGCGAGGAGGTCGGAAGCGTCGCAAGCCGGACATTGTAAGGGTGATGGGCGTTGTCTGCCTGATCACGCGCTAGGGCTTGTCGGGCAGAAGGTGAACCCCTGTGACGTCGATCACGCGGCTGCCCCCGGCCAGCGAGACCGACAGCGTCTGAGGCGGAGACAGCTGCGACGGGTCGCGCAGGATTCTGCCCTGGTCGTCTTGCAAAATCGCATAGCCACGTTCCAGCGTGCGCTGGGGTGCGAGCAACTCCAGTTGCTCGCGTGAAGAGGCCAGCGCATGTACGCGCGCGACCGACTGTACTTTGAATGCATTGTGCAGGCGAACCGCTTCGGCCGACAGCCGGGCTCGGGCTGTGCGGGTGTCCGGCGTGGCGTGCTTTAACCGATGTGTAATCTGTACTAGCCGATGGCGCGCCGCCGTGACAGGCGTTGAGGTCGCATGGCTGAGCCGCGCGGCCAGGCTGCTCAGCCTGAGCTTTTGGTGCCGGATCGCTGTCGCCGGGCTGTGCAGCCGGTGCGCGAGCCAGTCCAGCGTCTGCGCATGCTCGTCCAGCCGGCGGCGCAGTTCAGCGGACAGGCCCTGCGCGAGTGCGCCGAGTTCGGCCAGCCAGTCCCCGGTCGGCGCGGCGGCCAGCTCGGCAGCGGCCGTGGGCGTTGGCGCGCGAAGGTCGGCGACAAAGTCGGCGATCGTGAAATCCGTCTCATGACCAACGCCGGCAATCACCGGCATCTGACAAGCGGCGATGGCACGCGCGACTTGCTCGTCATTGAAGGACCACAGGTCTTCGAGGCTGCCGCCGCCGCGGCAGACGATCAGCACATCGCACTCGGCACGGCGCGATGCCGTGTTGATCGCCTCGGCGATTCTTTCTGCCGAACCCTCGCCCTGCACGGCGGTCGGGTAAAGGATCAGCGAGACATGCGGCGCGCGTCGTCGGAAGGCAGTGAGCACATCGCGCAAGGCCGCAGCCTGCGGGCTGGTGACGATGCCGATGGTGCGCGGGAAGTCGGGCAGTTCGCGTTTTCTCGACTCGTCGAACAGCCCTTCGGACGCGAGCCGGGCTTTCAGCCGAACGAAGGCTTCGTACAGATGGCCGACGCCGGCCTTGCGCATGGCCTCGACATTCAGCTGGAAGTCGCCGCGCGCTGCATACAGCCCGACCGTAGCCCGCACCTCGACTTTGTCGCCCTCGCGCGGAGCGAAGTCCACGTACTGGGCGCGGCCACGGAACATGACGGCCCGCACCTGAGCATTCGCATCCTTGAGCGTGAAATACCAATGCCCCGAAGCGGCGCGGGTGACGTTGGAGATCTCGCCGCTGACCCAGGCCAGCGGGAAGCTTTTCTCCAGCAGCCGACCGACGGCCTGATTGAGCTGACTGACGGTCAGTATCTGGTTGCCGGCCGTTCCGGCAGCTGGGTTGTCTTCGAACATCTCATCCGGCTCGTTAAATGGGCATTGGACAGCATTGTCGCTTGTCCGCCGCTGCCCGTACATCGCGCCGGATATCCTCTCACCCCTGCGCGCCGGGCAGGCAGGGCGGGATTTTCCTGAAAAATCAGGGACTTCCGGGTTTTCCACAGGGCTTGCTCACATGCTTGTCCACAGAGCCTGTGAACAAGATTCCGTCATGGAGTCTCAGAAATCTCAGGGAATGACTCGGCAGTGAGCGCCCGCCTACCTGACAGGGCAACGCCCGGCTTGCCCGGGGTTGCCCGGGGTTGTTTAAGCAGTTACAGTCTGCCTCCATTATTTCCCCTCTGCAGGAGAAGGCATTTGCTTGCGATTATTCAAGCGGCAGGATGGCCGATCTGGTTCTTGCTGGCGGCGTCGGTCGTGGCGGTCACCATCATCATCGAAAGACTGATGTATCTGCGGGCTTCTCGCATTCTCCCGGACGCGCTCTTGCCTGATGTGATTGCCCTGGCCCGCGCGGGCAGTGTCGATGCGGAGACCCTCGGCCAGCTGGAGCAGCATTCGCCGCTGGGCCGGGTGCTGGCTGCCGGGGTACGCCATCTGGGCGCGTCGCGTGAGGCGATGAAAGAAGCGATCGAGGAAGCGGGCAGGGCGGCGGCGCACCAGCTAGAGCGTTACCTGACGACGCTGGGCACGGTGGCGACGCTGGCACCGCTGATGGGATTGTTTGGCACGGTGACCGGCATGATCGAGCTGTTCGGCGCGACGGGTGGCGTGGGTGCGGATCCTCTGCAAGTGGCGCATGGCATTTCCGTTGCGCTCTACAACACGGGTTTCGGGCTGGCGGTCGCAATGCCTGCGTTGCTTTTTCATCGGCATTTTCACGCGCTGGTGGATGGCTTCGTGATCGACATGGAGCAGCAGGCCATGCGCTTTGTCGACACGGTGACGGGCGAGCGGAACGCCTGATGAATTTCCGAAAAGGTCGGCGTCGTTCAGCGCCAGAGATCAATCTGATCGCCTTCATCGATGTCTTGCTGGTGATCCTGATCTTTTTGATGGTCAGCACAACCTTCAGCAAGACCACCAGCCTGCAGGTCAGTCTGCCGTCGGCCACTGGTGACACGTCTTCCCTCCCCAAGTCATTGACGGTCGCGATCGATTCGCAGGGGCGCTATGCGGTGCAGCAGCAGCGCGTCGCTGCCGGCGACGCCGCGGCTCTGATGGTGGCGCTGCGCGACGCGGCGCAGGGCAATGCCGATATCACGGTGGAAATTCATGCGGATGCGATGGCCAGCCATCAGTCGGTGGTGCAGCTGATGGAGGCGGCACGCAACGCGGGTCTTGCGCGTCTGGTATTTGCCGCGCATTCCAGTTCTACGCGCTAGTGCGAAACATGAGCATGCGCGCCTCTCTGGAAAGCCTGTTGTCGCGCGAATGGCAGCGACGGGGCGGGCTCGCCTGGCTGTTGCTGCCACTGTCGCTGGTGTTCGGAGCGGTCACTGCATTGCGTCGCTGGCTGTACAGCGCGGGTCTGTTCACTTCGTCTCAGTTGCCGGTGCCGGTGATCGTGGTCGGCAATATCTATGTCGGCGGCACCGGCAAGACACCGCTGGTGATCTGGCTGGCCACGCAACTGCGCGATCAGGGTTTTGTGCCGGGAGTGATCTCTCGCGGTCATGGCAGCGATGCGGCTCAGTGGCAGGAGGTGCTTGATGACACACCGGCCGCCGTGGCGGGAGACGAGCCGCTGCTGATTCGTCAGCAGACCGGGCTGCCGGTGTTTGTGGGACGCCGTCGCGTGGCAGCGGCAGAGGCGTTGCTGGCTGCGCATCCGGAAGTGAATGTACTGATCGCTGACGATGGCTTGCAGCATTACGCGCTTGGGCGTGATATCGAGATACTGCTGTGCGACGAACGCGGCAATGGCAATGGCTGGCTGCTGCCAGCCGGCCCGCTGCGCGAGCCTGCATCGCGCCGTGTCGATTTTCGTGTCGTTCATGGAGGAACGGTCCCCGCCGCCGCAACGACCTTTGCAATGCGTCTGCTCGGCACTCAGGCGTATCCGCTGAGGGATCGCGCAGGTGCCGTACCTCTGACGGATCTGCCATCCAATGCGCGTATCGCGGCCGCTGCGGGCATTGGCAATCCCGAGCGATTCTTCCTGATGCTGAAGCAACTGGGCGTGAGCTTGTCGCGCACGCTGCCTCTGCCGGATCATTTTGATTTTTCTGCCAATCCTTTTGCCAATCTCGATGCTGACCTCATTCTGATCACCGAAAAGGATGCAGTAAAATGCCTTCATACAGAGGCCATTGCCTCCGACCCGCGCGTGTGGGTCGTTCCTGTGCAGGCGGCCATCGACGGCCCTCTGTCAAAACACCTGGTGGAGAAATTGCGTGGATACCCGACTGCTTGACATTCTTGTCTGCCCTTTGTGCAAGGGGCCACTGAAGTACGACAAGCAGGCGCAGGAGCTGGTCTGCGCTCCTGATCATCTCGCGTATCCGATACGGGACGGTATCCCGATCCTGTGGGCAGAGGAAGCGCGCGATCTCGCGGCCGCGCCGCAGGACAGCGACAAACCGGTGCTCTGACCGATTACGCGCGATCGATGCTTCAGCGTTTCTCTGCATGAGCTACACCATCATCATCCCCGCGCGTCTCGCGTCCACGCGCCTGCCCAACAAGCCGCTGGCCGATCTGGGCGGAAAGCCGATGGTGGTTCGTGTGGCCGAACGTGCCGCTTTGTCGGGCGCGCAGCGCGTCGTGGTGGCGACGGATCATCCGGACATTCAGTCGGCCTGTGAGCAGCATCAGGTCGAGGTGCAGATGACGCGTGCGGATCATCCGTCGGGCACGGACCGCATCGCCGAAGTGGCCGAGGCGCTCGGCTTGCCGGAGGACGCGGTCATCGTCAACGTGCAGGGCGATGAACCGCTGATTGATCCTGCGCTGATCGACGCCTGTGCTGCGCTGATCTCTCCGGAGGTGCCGATGGCGACCGCAGCGCATGCGATCCATTCGGTGGCGGAGGTATTGAATCCGAATGTGGTCAAGGTCGTGCTGGATGCGTCGGGTCATGCGCTGTTGTTCTCGCGCGCCCCCATTCCGTGGCATCGCGACGGGTTCGGCAGCGGGAAGCCGATCAGCAAGCTCGAAGCGCTGCCTGCGGATTATCAGCCGCTCAGACATATCGGCGTGTATGCGTATCGTCGCGATTTTCTGCGGCAGTATCCTGCGTTACCTGTGTCACCCATCGAGACGATCGAGGCACTCGAGCAATTGCGCGTGCTGTGGAACGGTTTTCGTATTGCAGTGCACCGTATTGCGCAGGCGCCGCATGCCGGTGTTGATACGCCAGAGGATCTTGAGCGAGTGCGCTCTCATTTTGCTGTTTGAGCAAGCTTTTCATCGGGCTTTATCGTCGTGACAGCGCCAATCTGTGGTAAGTTTCGGGCAAGCTACTCAGGAGACAATATTGAATTGGTGCGAGATACCGCCATTTTCAGTATCGAAGAACGCGTAAGGAACAAGTAATGCGGCTGATTTTATTGGGGGCGCCGGGTGCGGGCAAAGGCACGCAGGCGGCGTATATCAAAGAGCGATACAACATTCCGCAAATATCGACGGGTGACATGCTGCGTGCTGCAGTGAAGGAGGGCACCCCGCTCGGACTGGCCGCGAAACAAGTGATGGATGCAGGCGGGCTGGTGTCGGACGACATCATCATTGGTCTGGTCAAGGACCGGCTCAAGCAGCCGGATTGCGCCAACGGTTATCTGTTTGACGGCTTCCCGCGCACGATTCCTCAAGCCGATGCGATGAAGGATGCCGGCGTGGCGATCGACTATGTGCTGGAGATTGACGTTCCCGACGAAGCCATCATCGAGCGCATGAGCGGTCGTCGGGTGCATCCGGCCTCAGGCCGCACCTATCATGTCAAATACAACCCGCCGAAGGTCGCTGGCAAGGATGACCCGACCGGCGAAGAACTGATCCAGCGTGACGACGACCGTGAAGAAACCGTGCGCAAGCGACTGTCGGTCTACCACGAACAAACCAAAGTACTGGTCGGTTATTACAACGGCTGGGCCCAGTCAGGCCAGCCGGGCGCGCCGAGGTATCGCAAGATTGCCGGCGTCGGTCCTGTTGAAGAAATTCGCGACCGCGCATTCGCGGCACTGGAGAAATGATCACTGATCATGAAAAAAGCGGACCGACGGTCCGCTTTTTTCATGCTTGAAACAAGCTTTACCTGATTTTCGATTTCTGAAGTTTGGAGCACGCTGGCAAAGGCGCCGGCCGTTTCCGACTCCTGCAGCCCATCGCAGGTGACACGCCGAGTTTGTAGCAAATCACAGTACCGTTCCGCAGAGGGCGGGCTGTAGAGGAAGTTAACAACTGTCGTAACTTTTGGAGGAGAGATATGGCAACACAAGGCTTGTGGTTTGCTGTGGTATGCGGCTTGATCGCCGTCATCTACGGTTTGGTCTCCCGAAGCTGGATTCTCGGCCAGGATGCGGGCAATGCCCGCATGCAGGAAATTGCCGCAGCCATCCAGGCCGGCGCAGCCGCTTACCTCGCTCGTCAGTACCGGACGATCGCGATCGTGGGCGTGGTGCTGGCGATCCTGATCGGGGTCTTCCTTGACGGTCTTACAGCGATCGGTTTCGTGATCGGCGCGGTGCTGTCCGGCGCATGCGGCTTCATTGGCATGAACGTGTCGGTGCGAGCGAATGTGCGTACCGCTCAGGCGGCTACGCATGGCATCGGGCCGGCGCTGGATGTGGCCTTCCGCGGCGGCGCGATCACCGGCATGCTGGTGGTCGGTCTCGGCCTTCTTGGTGTGTCGCTCTTCTATTACTTCATCGGCGGCATCGATCATCCGGATTCAGCGACGCTGAAACCTTTGCTCGGTCTCGCCTTCGGCTCGTCACTGATCTCGATCTTCGCGCGTCTCGGTGGCGGTATTTTCACCAAGGGGGCGGACGTCGGTGCTGACCTGGTGGGCAAGGTCGAGGCCGGCATTCCCGAGGACGATCCGCGTAACCCTGCGGTGATTGCCGATAACGTCGGCGACAACGTCGGTGACTGCGCAGGCATGGCCGCTGACCTGTTCGAGACCTATGCCGTGACGCTGATTGCCACGATGGCGCTGGGGGCACTGATGGTGGTGTCGGCACCGGGCGCCGCGGTGATCTATCCGCTGATTCTGGGTGGCGTGTCGATCATTGCATCGATCATTGGCGTGATGTTCGTCAAGGCGCGTCCTGACATGAAGAACGTGATGCCGGCGCTGTATCGCGGCCTCATCGTGTCCGGCGTGCTGTCGCTGATCGCTTTCTACTTCGTGACCACGATGCTTTTCCCCGAGCCCGTCGTGATGGCAGGCGAGCGCACTGTCAGTGCGATGGCATTGTTCGGTTCCTGTGTGGTTGGTCTCGTGCTGACTGCCGCGATGGTCTGGATCACCGAGTACTACACCGGCACGGATTTTCATCCGGTGAAGCACATCGCGCAGGCATCGACTACCGGTCATGCCACCAACATCATCGCCGGTATCGGCATTTCGATGAAATCGACGGCGTGGCCGGTGCTGTTCGTTTGCGCAGGCATTCTCGTGTCCTACGCACTGGCCGGCCTGTTTGGTATCGCCGTTGCAGCAACCGCGATGCTGTCGATGGCAGGCATCATCGTTGCGCTCGACGCGTATGGCCCGATCACGGACAACGCCGGTGGTATTGCCGAGATGGCCGAGCTGCCCGACAGCGTGCGTGACATCACTGATCCGCTGGATGCCGTGGGCAACACCACCAAGGCGGTCACCAAAGGCTATGCGATTGGTTCGGCCGGACTGGCGGCGCTGGTGCTGTTTGCCGACTACACGCATGCATTGCATGCGCGTGGTATCGAGGTGGCCTTCGATCTGTCCGATCCGATGGTCATCATCGGCTTGTTCATCGGTGGCCTGATTCCTTACCTGTTCGGCGCGATGGCGATGGAAGCCGTGGGTCGTGCTGCCGGTTCGGTGGTGGAAGAGGTGCGTCGCCAGTTCCGCGAGATCCCCGGCATCATGCAGGGCACCGGCAAGCCGGAGTATGGCAAGGCGGTCGATATGCTGACCGCATCGGCGATCAAGGAGATGATGATCCCCTCGCTGCTGCCAGTGGTGGTGCCCATCGTCGTTGGTCTGGTGCTCGGTCCGAAAGCGCTCGGCGGCCTGCTGATGGGAACCATCGTGACCGGACTGTTCGTGGCGATCTCGATGTGTACCGGTGGCGGTGCATGGGATAACGCGAAGAAGTACATCGAAGATGGTCATCACGGCGGCAAGGGCAGCGAAGCCCACAAGGCGGCGGTGACGGGCGACACGGTGGGCGATCCATACAAGGACACCGCAGGACCTGCGGTCAATCCGCTGATCAAGATCATCAACATCGTGGCGTTGCTGATCGTTCCGCTGCTGGCTTCGTCCGGCATGATCGGCTAGACGGTACAAAAATCGCGAAGCCACGCTTTGCGAATCGAAAAAGGCAGCTTCGGCTGCCTTTTTCATTGGCGAGGGTATCATTACGCCTTTGCTTCTCTCCGTGTCTGTTTGAAAATCTGCTGCGCGACCTGATTTCGGCCCTGCGATGCTCGACGTACCTCACGTACGACGGCCCTTGCAGGGCGCGCGCTGGCGAATAAGCCAGCGCCGTGCGCCAGGCGAGGAGCATGCTCCTCGAAACCCCCGGCTTACCTTCTCGGACCGAACTCAGGCCGCTCGCGACAATTTTCAAACAGACACTCAGCACGGGAAGCCGCGAACGAAATCAAACAGGTATTTTTCTACTCTCGACTCTGGAGCAAACATGGAATTCAAGAACAATGTCTTCATCATTACCGGCGGTGCCTCGGGTCTGGGCGCGGCGTCCGCGCGCATGATCGTGGAGAACGGCGGCAAGGTGGTGCTGGCGGATGTGCAGGTGGAAGCGGGCGAGAAGCTGGCCGCTGAACTGAACGGCAAGTTCGTCAAATGCGACGTCACGTCCGAAGCCGATGGTCTGGCAGTGGTCGCTGCTGCCGAATCGATGGGCAAGCTGGTCGGCCTGATCAACTGCGCCGGCGTCGCGCCTGCCGTGAAGACCGTGGGCAAGGACGGTGCGCATCCGCTCGATGTGTTCCAGCGCGTGATTAATATCAACCTGGTGGGTACGTTCAATATGTCGCGCCTTGCGGCAACGGCGATGAGCAACAATGAGCCCAACGCAGGCGGCGAACGCGGCGTGATCATCAATACGGCGTCGGTGGCGGCCTACGATGGCCAGATTGGTCAGGCGGCCTATGGCGCATCCAAGGCAGGCGTGGTCGGCCTCACGCTGCCGATGGCACGCGACCTGTCGCGCAACGGCATACGCGTGATGACGATTGCTCCGGGCATTTTCGAGACACCGATGCTGCTCGGCATGCCGCAGGAAGTTCAGGATGCGCTCGGTCGCATGGTGCCGTTCCCCCCGCGCCTGGGCAAGCCGGCCGAGTATGCGCACCTGGCCAAGACCATCATCGAGAACACGATGATGAATGGCGAGACTATCCGTCTGGATGGCGCGATCCGCATGCAGCCGAAGTGAGGTGTCATGCTGACGCCGGCGGTGCGCCGTAGCGTGTAGCAGACACGCCATAGTAGCCAGCAGGGCTTTTCCCGCCATCCCTCGCGGGTTTACCCTGCGGCTATGTCCCAGCCGCGAAAGACCGCCTTGTTCCTCGCTGGTGGCGGTGCGCGCGCCGCTTACCAGATCGGTGTGCTGCAGGCGATTTTCTCGCTGCTCAGCGAGACGGGCTGGCCCACAGAAAAACTGCCTTTCCATATCATCTGCGGCACGTCCGCCGGCGCACTCAATGCAGCGGCACTGGCCAGCCGCGCCGATAATTTCGAAGAGAGCATCACGGTGCTGCTGCGCATCTGGCGCGAGCTGGAGGTGGAGCAGGTCTATCGCGCCGATTCAATAGGCGTGATGCGATCCGGCGCGCGCTGGCTGTCGCTGCTGTCGTTCGGCTGGCTGCTGCGGAAGTGGCATGCGCAGCCACCGAATTCGTTGCTCGACAATTCCCCGCTGGTGGGTCTGCTGCACCGGATGCTGGACTTGCCCCGTCTGGATGATCTGATCGGTCGGGGTGTGCTGGATGCGCTGGCGGTATCCGCGTCTTCCTACACCGCCGGTCGTCACGTGATCTTTTATCAGTCGAGAGAGCCGATCACTCCCTGGAGCCGTGCGTTGCGCATGTCGGAGCAGCAGCAGATCGGTGTCGATCACCTGCTGGCGTCATCGGCGATACCGCTGATTTTTCCTGCCGTGCCTCTGTATTGCAATGATCGCTGCGAGTATTTCGGCGATGGCTCGATGCGGGATGTGGCGCCGATCTCGCCGGCGATCCATCTGGGTGCGAGCAAGATCCTGGTGATTGGCGCGGGCAACATCAGCGGTCCTCAGCGCGACTTTGCTCAGTTCGCCGGTTATCCCAGTCTGGCGCAGATCGCCGGTCATGCGATGTCGAGCATTTTTCTCGATGGCTTGTCTTCAGATATCGAACGCTTGAACCGTATTAATGCGACGCTGTCTCTGCTCACGCCGGAGCAGCGCAAGCTGACCGCCCTGCGTCCGGTCGACATGCTGGCGATCACGCCGTCCAAGCCGCTTGATCTCATCGCGAGCCGACATGTCGCCAGCTTGCCTTTGCCAATCCGAACCCTGCTGTCAGCAATTGGTGCGACCGAGCGGCGCGGTTCGGCGCTGGCTTCTTACTTGCTATTCGAGTCGGCGTATACCCGATCGCTGATCGAACTCGGACAGATCGACACATTCTCAAGAAGAGAGGAGGTGTTGCAATTTTTCGAAGTGTCCGCATCCTCGAAAATAGTTTACAAAAAACAAATTCAGCCGGCGGACAGCCCCTGAATCCCCGCATTGAACAAATTTCACCTGTGGCCGACTAAGCGTCTTCATGAAATAAGATTCGCTGAACTTGCGCAGAATTGCAGGGTTTTCCGTCTGTTTATTGAGAATTTGTTATCGGATTCTCTATCCCATTATCCCACCGGGGGTTTTTCCGGAACCAAAGGGCGGGTATCATCCGGAATTGCCGATGATCAAGCCGCTCACGCGGTCTGGTTTTGCTAAACGAGAACCCGAGCACGGTCGCAGTCGTTGCAAATTCGAAAATACCCTGATACTGCGTCCGTCATTTGATGTTTCAACATTACCGTGAATATTTACATGCTCAGCGCGCCGCTGCTACAGCGCGAGGAAGAGAGCCAGGAAGTTGTCGCTCCGGCCAGCAGTCTGCTTCGTGCCGTACCTGCCAATGTCGTACAGTCCATCCGCGCATTTCGGGTCACTGAACTGCAGGAGGAAGCCGTTCGCCTTGGGCAGCACTTTCTGTATGCGCACTGCGCACACGCACTGACGCGCCAGCAGGTGCTGGGCGCGATCGCCGAATCGTTCTACCTCCCCAAGCAATTTGCCAAGAACTACGACGCGCTGACGGAATGCCTGACGAAGGTCTTCCATGAGGCGGGCGAGCAGCCGGGATTCCTCGTGGTGCTTGAGCAGTTGCCCAGCACCCAGAAGTTCGATAAAGAAGCCCGCGAAAATCTTCTCGACGTCTTCCGCGACGCCGCTGACTTCTGGAGCGAGAAGAAAGTCCCGTTCCGCGTCTTCTTTTCTTTCCAGTAAATCTTTCTCGGCAGTCTGAAGGTTCCGAAGGTGCCGGCGGCACGTTCGGCTGCCCCCTGCACTGTTAAAATTCGCTTGATGAAACGCATCGTCATTCTGATCTCCGGGCGCGGCAGCAACATGGAAGCCATCATCCGCACAACTGCGGCTGAGCGCTGGCCTTTGCAGATCGCTGCAGTGATCAGCAACAAGCCCACGGCAGCAGGACTGGAAGTCGCGCGTGCAGCGGGCATCCCGACGGTGGTGGTGAATCATCGCGATTATCCCGACCGGGCACAGTTTGATACGGCGCTGGCCGCTGCCATCGATCGCTACCAGCCCGATCTGGTCGTGCTGGCGGGTTTCATGCGCATCCTCACCGAGGGTTTCGTCAACCACTTTGCGGGCCGGCTGATCAATATTCATCCATCCCTGCTGCCCAGTTTCACGGGACTGGATACGCATCAGCGCGCGCTTGATGCTGGCGTCAAGTTTCATGGTGCCACCGTGCATTTTGTAACGGCCGAGCTCGATCACGGCCCCATCATCGCGCAGGCGATCGTGCCCGTGAACGAGGGGGACGATGAGGGCACGCTCGCTGCGCGCGTGCTCGAACAAGAGCACATCATTTACCCGCGTGCCGTGCGCGATCTGCTTGAGGGCCGACTGGTGCTCAAGGGAGATCGTGTGGTCAGCGCTGAAGTTCGCTGAAGTCAGTGATGGCCGGTGCACGTTGCCGGCATCTGAATTTTTTCCTGAAAGCAGATCATGAGATTGCCCCCCGCGATCATTGCCAGCACTGAAGAAGCTCTGCGCGAAGTGCTTCGTTTCACCGGCCCGGCGGATGTCGTGCTGTCGCGCTACTTTCGCGATCATCCCCGGCTGGGCGGACGCGAGCGTGGCGTAATCGCTGAGGCGGTTTATGCGCTGCTGCGTCGGCGTAACCTCTACAACCATCTGGCCGAATCGGGCAGTGGTTCTCAGATGCGAAGGCTTGCGCTGCTGGGTATCGCCGAAGCGGCGGGCACCGAGGCACTGTCCGGCCTCAGCGATGCCGAGCGCGCCTGGCTCGACGAGGTGATGGTGATTGATCGCAGCAGCCTGCCTGCGGCGCTGCGCGCGAGTATGCCGGACTGGATCATGAGTCGCCTGGTCGCGCAGTGGGGCGACGATGAGGCGATGCAGCTGGTTGATGCGCTGAACCAGCCGGCGCCGCTGGATCTGCGGGTCAATACGCTGAAGTCCGATCGCGATGCGGCCGAGGCTGCGCTCATTCATGCCGGGATCGCGTGCGAAGTGACGCCATTTTCTGCGCTGGGCCTGCGCATGCGAAAAAAGCCGGCGCTGCAGAACATGCCCATCTTCAAGGAAGGTCAGGTCGAAGTGCAGGACGAAGGCAGTCAATTGCTGGCGCAGATACTGGGCGCAAAGCGCGGCGAGATGGTCGCTGATTTTTGCGCCGGCGCTGGCGGCAAGACACTCGCGCTGGGCGCATGGATGCGAAATACCGGACGGCTGTATGCCTTCGATGTGTCAGAAAAGCGTCTGGCGAAACTCAAGCCTCGCCTTGCGCGCAGTGGTCTGTCGAATGTGCATCCGGTGCTGATCGCCCATGAGAACGACGCCAAGGTGAAGCGACTGGCAGGCAAGCTCGACCGCGTGCTGATCGATGCGCCCTGCAGCGGGCTGGGCACCTTGCGCCGCAATCCGGACATGAAATGGCGGTTGCGCGAGCAAGACCTTGAAGAACTCAACACGAAGCAGCGTTCCATTCTCGCCAGCGCCGCGCGTCTGGTGAAGCCCGGCGGGCGGCTCGTGTACGCGACCTGCAGTGTGCTTGATGAAGAGAATCAGGGAGTGGTGAACGATTTTTTGTCGGCGCATCCTGAATTCCGCCTGCGTCCGATGAGCGAGATCGTCGAGGAGCAAAAGCTGGCACTGACCATGGGCGATTATTTGCAGCTGCTGCCGCATCGTCAGCAGACGGACGGTTTTTTCGCCGCCGTGCTGGAAAGACAGCGCTGACTCATGCGCCGGGCAAGCAGGCTGGTGGCCTGGCTGGCGGCCGTGTTGCTGGCACTGCCTGTCTTCGCGGCGCAGCGCGAGGATGCTGAACCGGTTTTTTCCGCCCGGGGCAGTATTCAGGTGGCTTTTGCTCCCTGGGATGATGCCGAGGGTTTGCTGAGCGAGGTGCTCGGCAGTGCCCGCCGTCAGATACTGGTTCAGGCGTTTTTATTGACCAGCCGCACATTTGCATTTAGCCTCATCAACGCCAAGGCACGTGGCGTTGAGGTGCTGGTACTGGCCGATGGGCGTCAGCATGCAGACACGCCCGGCTCGCTTCTCGGTCTTTTACAGCAGCACGGGATACCGGTGTGGCTGGAGACGCGGTACCGGAATGCGCACAACAAGATCGTGGTGATCGATGCCGACGGACAGGGTGAGGGATCTGACGGGAGACCGGTGGTCATCAGCGGAAGCTACAACTTCACCTGGAGCGCGCAGCACCTGAATGCAGAGAACCTGATCGTGATCCGGGATCATTCCGCACTGGCGCAACGCTTTGCAAAGAACTGGCATCGCCATCAACAGCAGGCAACGCCGATTCAACCTTGAACACGGGGCGACATTGAACACGGATTCTGCGCACAATCTTTTGTCCGGCCTGATCACCGAAATTCAGAGCCCGGCGCTGCTGACGCAGCTGCTGGTGCTTGGGGGCTGCCTGCTTGCCGGCTGGTGGCTGTCTCGCTGGCTCGTCACACGCTTTTCTTCGCCGGAGTCCTGGATCGGAGGCAGTGCACCGATAGACAGCTTTCACCGTGTGCTGGCGCCCTTGCTCGCGGTGGTGCTGGTGTCGCTGTCCGTGGCCGCGCTGAGTCACTGGCAGAACGTCGGCACGTTGCGCCTTGCCTTGCCTCTGCTGCTGGCCTTCCTGCTGATACGCGTGCTCTTCTTCATGCTGCGCAAGGCCTTCGTGAAGGAGGGGCGCATCGGTCGTGTGCTGCAGGCCGTGGAACAACTCATTGCGGCCACTGTCTGGCTCGGTCTTGCCCTGTACGCGACAGGTCTTGCCCCCGAACTGCTGCTGCTGCTCGAAGAGACTACGCTGCCCATCGGACGGCATCGCGAATCCCTGCTGGTGATCCTGCAGGCGCTGATCTCGGTGGCGGTGACGGTGGTGATCGCGCTCTGGGCCTCTGCGGTGCTCGAGCAGCGGCTGATGAAATTCGATGCGGTGCATTCATCGATACGCGTGGTCCTTGCACGCGCCGGCCGCGCATTGCTCTTGCTGGTGGCCGTGCTGATCAGCCTGTCGCTGGTCGGCATCGACCTGACCGTGCTGTCGGTGTTTGGCGGTGCGCTGGGCGTGGGTCTGGGTCTGGGTCTGCAAAAGCTCGTCAGCAGTTATGTATCCGGTGTGGTCATCCTGCTGGAGCGCAGTCTGGCGCTGGGCGACATCGTCTGCGTGGACAAGTACCGCGGGGAAGTGGTGCAGATCAATGCGCGCTGCACGATACTTCGCGCCGGTGATGGCTCCGAGGCGGTGATTCCGAATGAAATGATGGTGTCCTCGCCGGTGCAGAATTTTTCATTGTCAGACCGCCAGGTTCGGCTGACGAGCCAGCTTCTCATCGGCTACGCGACCGATATTGATGAATTCGCAATGAATGTCCGCTCGGCTCTGGGGGGAATGCCGAGGGTGATGGCCGAGCCCGGCCCCGCGGTACTGATCAAGCGGCTGGCTCCGGAAGGCATCGAACTGGAGGTCGCGTTCTGGATTGCGGATCCCGAGAAGGGCAGCGCAGCGCTGATCTCCGACGTGAATGGCATGCTTTTGGGGCTGATTCGCCGGTTGCATGTGGCCATTCCCCAACCGGGTGAAAAAGAATCATCAGTTCCAATGCAAACTGACAAGTCTTTGATTCATAAGCCTTCTTTGAGCAATTTATCCGAGTAAGTTGCTCTTGAAGAAGCCGGATTCCGGTAAAAACACGTACAATCCCGAAGTCGGCTAGCGGATACTATTTCTGAAAAGAAATGTGCTCGCCGGCTTTGTTCCACCCTCTGGAGAAAAAATGAGTCTGACTTCTGGCCTCGATCCCGTGCTGGATTTCCTTCTGAATGGCCTCACCGATGCGACGGGCTGGCAAATCCTTGTCTACACCCTGGCGGTCACCCATATCACCATCGCTGCAGTGACGATCTTCCTGCACCGCTGCCAGGCGCATCGTGCGCTGGATCTGCATGCGATACCCAGTCATTTCTTCCGTTTCTGGCTGTGGATGACGACCGGCATGGTGACCAAGGAGTGGGCGGCTATCCACCGCAAGCACCACGCCAAGTGCGAGACCGAGGAAGATCCGCACAGCCCGGTCACCCGCGGCATCAAGAAAGTGGTTTACGAAGGCGCGGAACTCTACCGGGTGGAAGCTCGCAACCGCGAGACGATTGAAAAATACGGTCACGGCACGCCCGATGACTGGATCGAGCGCAACGTCTACACCAAGCACTCGGCGCTTGGCGTATCGCTGATGCTGATCATCAATGTGCTGCTGTTCGGTGTGCTCGGCCTGACGGTCTGGGCGATTCAGATGATGTGGATCCCCGTCACCGCCGCCGGCATCATCAATGGCATTGGCCACTTCTGGGGCTATCGCAACTTCGACTGCAAGGATGCTTCGACCAACATCCTGCCGTGGGGGATCATCATTGGCGGCGAAGAGCTGCACAACAATCATCACACTTACGGTACGTCGGCCAAACTGTCCTCCAAATGGTACGAGTTCGATATTGGCTGGATGTATATCTCCATCCTGTCTTTCTTCGGTCTGGCCAAGGTGAAGAAGGTCGCACCGGCACCGCGCTTCGATCGCGAGAAGCTGGTGGCCGATCTGGACACGTTGCACTCGGTGGTTGCCAACCGCTATGACGTGATGGCGAAATACGCGCGCTCGCTGCGCCAGGCGTGGGCTGAAGAGATTGCGCACATCCGCGAAAAATCCTCGCTGGAGGCCAGTTTCCTGAAGTCGTCGAAAAAGCTGTTGCAGCGCGAGCCCGCCAGTCTGCAGACCTCACAGGTTCAGCAGCTCTCCGAGATCTTCAAGCACAGCGCAGCGCTCAAGACCATGCACGAGATGCGCGTGGAGCTGGCAGCGATATGGGAGCGCTCGCATCAGAGCAGCGACCAGTTGCTGGCGCAGTTGCGTGACTGGTGCGCGCGCGCAGAAGCGTCGGGCATCAGCTCGCTGCAGCAATTCTCGCTGCGCCTCCGAAGCTATGCCTGATGTTGCGCGCTGCCGGCGGGTTGATGCTGGCAGCCGGTAAAAAGGCTCGGTTCTCGACAGCAGCAGCAACAAACCAAGAGTAACAAACCAACAGTAACAAACGAGCAGCAAAAAAAAGCCCGCGAACTTCGCGGGCTTTTTGCTGGGCGGAGCTTTGCTCCTGCGCCGGACTTACTTGATCTTCGTTTCCTTGTAGATCACATGCTTGCGTGCCTTGGGATCGAACTTCATGATCTCCATTTTTTCCGGCATCGTGCGCTTGTTCTTGGAAGTCGTGTAGAAGTGACCGGTACCTGCGGTCGACTCCAGCTTGATCTTGTCCCGGCCTTTGGAAGTAGCCATTGTCAGTTTTCCTCTCTAGGTGGAATTGTCGGGGCGGTCAGACCTTCTGACCGCGAGCGCGCATGTCAGCCAGTACGGCATCGATGCCCAGCTTGTCGATCAGGCGCTGGCCAGCGGTAGAGATGCGCAGACGCACCCAACGGTTCTCGGACTCAACCCAGTAGCGGCGGTTCTGCAGGTTGGGCAGGAAGCGACGCTTGGTCTTGTTGTTGGCGTGGGAAACATTGTTGCCGACCATCGGCTTCTTCCCGGTTACTTGGCATTCACGTGCCACGGCAGGCTCCTTGTAGTTCCAGAATTTGGAAAAACCGCGATTATACAGAAAAAATCATCATATTCAACGACTTGCATAAAAAAACTGTGTCAAGATAAGTCGGATTTAATTTAACAATTGGGCTTGCGGGGACGGGGGTTTTGCCTGGGTGCACGCTCGAATCGCCGGAGCACTGGCCGCGATGACTGAGCATTCAGCACAGCCCATGCTCATGAAATGACCAGAAACGGTTGCCGGCGACGATCACGTGATCCAGCACCTTGACCTCGAGCCCGGACAGCAATTTCTTGAGCTCATTGGTGAGTTTCTTGTCATTCGGACTGGGGCTGGCTTTGCCATCCGGATGGTTGTGCGCAAATATCACCGCAGCGGCATTGTGAGCCAGCGCGCGCCGGGCGACTTCACGGGGATAGACGGCGGTGCGGGTGAGCGTCCCCTGGAACAGGGTTTCACTGGCGATCAACCGGTGCCCGACGTCGAGAAACAGTGCGATGAAAAGCTCATTGGTCTGTCCTGCAAAGTGCGAACGAAGAAACTGTTTCAGTGATTGCGGGGATTCGAATACCGGCTGCACTTTCAGTTGGTCGGCGTAACTGCGCCGGGCCAGCTCCAGCACAGCCAGCAGCTGCGAGCGCTTGGCGGGCCCCAGACCTTTGATGTTGTCCAGTGCTCCGGCGGGAGCTGTCATCAGGCGAGACAGCGAGCCTGTGTGCGTGATGATGTGTTGCGCAAGCTCGATCGCACTGATGCCCCGGGTGCCGGTATGAAGCAGTATGGCCAGCAGTTCGGCATCCGTCAGTGCTTCGACGCCCTGAGAGAGCAGTCGCTCGCGAGGTCGTGCGCAGGCGGGCATGTCGGTGATTCGCATTCTTTCCTCATGGTCTGGCGGTGGGTTCGCAGCGTATCCGCCGGAGACGACGAAGAAGCGAATCTGTCGCTCTTCACTGGCATACAATAGGGGCAACATCATTAACAACGCGGTTTATATGCCTCCCACGCCACAGCCTTTGGTTACTGAAGGCTCATTTCTGACGCTGCATTACCGATTGTCGTCTGCCGATGGCAGGGACATTGTCAGCACATTCGACGACAACCCGGCTACCTTGCAGATGGGCTCAGGTCAGCTTGCGCCTTTTCTTGAACAGTGCCTGCTGGGTCTGGCTGAGGGGACTCACAAGATTTTCGAGCTGGCGCCGGAACAGGCATTCGGGCCACGTAATCCGGAGCTTCTGCAGCGTGTCTCGCTCGATACGCTGCGTGAGAACTCGGATGTCGGCGCTGAGTACCATATTGGCGATCTGGTCGATTTCAATGCGCCCGGGGGGGGCAGTTTCGCTGGCGTGCTGCTTCAGATGGGCGATCAGGATGCCTTATTCGATTTCAATCACCCTCTGGCCGGACAACACGTAAAATTCGAGGTCAGCGTCATCAGCGTACTCTGATGAACAGTGCAGAGGATGCTGATCGCGCTGCCGAATTGGCAACGCGGCGACATGCCTCAGTAGCCCGGTCAGGCGCAGGAGAATTGTATGGACAACGAAATATTGCTGGCTCAGCCACGTGGTTTTTGTGCTGGTGTGGATCGCGCGATCGAGATCGTCGAGCGCGCACTCGCGCAGTTTGGCGCGCCGGTCTACGTCCGTCACGAGATTGTCCATAACGCGTATGTGGTAAACGATCTGCGCGAAAAAGGAGCCATCTTCATCGAGGATCTCGCCGAAGTACCGGCCGGCAGTCATCTGGTGTTCTCTGCTCATGGCGTCTCGCGCGCGATCAAGGCCGAGGCTGAGTCGCGCGGCCTGAAAGTGTTCGATGCGACTTGCCCCTTGGTGACCAAAGTTCACGTTGAGGTCGCCAAGATGCGTGACGAAGACCGAGAGATCATCATGATTGGTCATCAGGGCCACCCGGAGGTCGAGGGCACGATGGGCCAGAGCGATGGCGGCATGTATCTGGTCGAAACCGTGGCCGATGTGCAGACGCTGCAGGTCAGGCATCCCGACCGTCTGGCGTACGTGTCGCAGACCACGCTGTCGGTGGACGACACGACCGAAATCATTGCGGCGCTCAAAGCGCGATTCCCTGCGATTGCAGAGCCGAAAAAGGGGGACATCTGCTACGCGACGACCAACCGTCAGCACGCAGTCAAATTCATGGCCCCGCAGGTGGATCTGGTGATCGTGGTCGGCAGTCCCAGCAGCTCGAACTCCAACCGCTTGCGCGAAGTTGCGCAAAAAAATGGCGTGACCTCGTATATGGTCGATCACGCGGATCAGATCGATCCGTCATGGCTGGAAGGCAAGCGCCGTATTGGCGTGACCGCCGGTGCGTCAGCCCCCGAGATTCTGGTCGAGCGAGTGGTCGCCAGACTCAAATCGCTCGGTGCCTACAGCGTGCGCGAACTCGACGGTGTGGAAGAGCATGTCACTTTTCCGCTGCCCAAGGGACTGAATCCCCGCTCAGCTGTCGCCTGAATTTTCGACTCTCCGCATCCCTCTCTTAACAACAACAAGACCCCATGGAGATACTGGTACAGCAGCTGTTGAATGGCCTCGTGCTGGGCAGCATGTACTCGCTGATCGCGCTGGGCTATACCATGGTCTATGGTGTGCTCAATCTCATTAATTTCGCCCATGGCGATGTGCTGATGATCGGTGCGATGGTCGGATGGACACTGCTGCAGATCATCGCCACCGTGGCACCTGACCTGCCCGGCATCATCCAACTGACGATCGCGATAGCCGGCGCAATTCCTGTCTGCGCGGGCATCAGTATCCTGATCGAGCGGGTTGCCTATCGACGGTTGCGCAATGCACCGCGGCTGGCGCCGCTGATTACGGCGATCGGCGTATCGATCTTGCTGCAGACGCTGGCGATGATGGTCTGGGGGCGCAATCCGCTGCCCTTTCCGCAGGTGCTGTCGACCGAGCCGCTGCATGTCTTCGGTGCGCTGATCACTACCACCCAGGTACTGCTGCTGTGTCTGGCACTGCTGTCGATGATTCTGCTGACCCTGCTGGTCGAACGCACACGCATGGGTCGCGCGATGCGGGCCGTGGCCGAGAATCCGCGCGTGGCGGCACTGATGGGTGTGGATGCCAACCGCGTGATCGTGTTCACCTTTGCGATCGGTGCTGCGCTGGCGGCCGTAGCCGGGGTGATGTGGGGCGCGAATTATGCGTCGGTGCAGTTTGCGATGGGATTTACCCCGGGACTCAAAGCGTTTTCTGCCGCCGTGCTGGGCGGCATCGGCAACATCTATGGTGCGATGCTCGGCGGGATCCTGCTTGGCCTGATCGAGAGTCTCGGCGCGGGCTACATCGGCGACCTGACAGCCGGTGTGCTGGGCAGTCATTATCAGGATATCTTCGCTTTCATCGTGCTGATCCTCGTGCTCACGGTCCGACCCTCCGGCATCATGGGCGAGCGCGTCGCTGACCGTTCCTAGGAGGCCGGGTGGAAGCTTCGATGATTTCTGCTGCGCGCGCTCCCGGACTGACCGACTCCCGTCTGATGCGGGGACTCTTTGTCGTCTTCCTGATCGCCTTTCCTTTCGTGGCATCCCAGTTCGGAAATTCCTGGGTACGCATCGTGGATGTAGCGCTGCTCTACATCATGCTGGCGCTGGGGCTTAACATCGTCGTTGGTTTTGCCGGACTGCTGGATCTGGGCTACATCGCGTTTTTTGCCATTGGCGCGTACCTGGCCGGATTGCTCGCCTCGCCGCAATTCGGCGTCGTGCTGGAGTCGCTGCAGATGGAATTTCCGGCGGCTGCGGAATTCCTGATCCACGTGCTGCCCGCCGATGTCGCCACTCAGGGCATTCACTTGTCGGTATGGCTGATCGTTCCGCTGGCGGCTATCGTCGCTGCGATTGCCGGCGCTTTGCTGGGGGCGCCCACGCTGAAGCTGCGTGGTGACTACCTCGCGATTGTCACGCTCGGATTCGGCGAGATCATCCGCATCTTCATGAACAACCTGAACGGCCCCGTGAACATCACCAACGGGCCGCAAGGAATCAACCTCATCGATCCCGTCACGATAGGGAGTGTCTCTTTCGCCGGTCAGTCCGGGGGCATGGTGTCCATCGGTGGATTTTCCACGCCGTCGGTGAATGCCTACTATTTTCTTTTCCTGCTGCTTTGCATAGTCACGGTGTTCATCGCGCGGCGGCTGCAGCATTCGCGGCTGGGTCGGGCATGGATCGCCATACGCGAAGACGAGATCGCCGCGAAAGCCATGGGTATCAATGTACGCAATGTGAAGCTGCTCGCGTTTGCGATGGGCGCGTCCTTCGGCGGTGTCGCGGGCGCGATGTTCGGTGCTTTTCAGGGATTCATCTCTCCCGAGTCGTTCACGCTGACTGAATCGATAGCGGTGCTGGCCATGGTCGTCCTGGGGGGCATTGGCCATATTCCGGGTGTCGTGCTGGGTGCTGTTTTGCTGGCGGCATTGCCGGAGGTGCTGAGGCACACCGTGGAGCCGGTGCAGACGACCTTGTTCGGTCATGTATGGATAGAAGCCGAAGTGCTCAGGCAGTTGCTGTATGGCCTGGCGCTGGTGCTGATCATGCTGATGCGCCCTTCCGGGCTGTGGCCTTCGCCACGTCATGAAGATCGCCTGCTGCCCGATGACGGCAGCGCGGCCCGGAGCGCCTCATGAACCTGCCTTTGCTGAACATATCAGGCGCGTCAAAACGCTTCGGTGGCCTGCAGGCCTTGTCCGACGTGAGGCTGACGATTTTACGCGGACAGATCTACGGGTTGATCGGTCCCAACGGCGCGGGCAAGACGACGATGTTCAATGTCATCACCGGCCTGTATCAGGCAGACGCAGGTCGTTTCGAACTGGATGGCAAGCCTTATCCGCATGCCGCGCCGCACGAAGTGGCGCGCGCTGGCATTGCCCGCACGTTTCAGAATATCCGTCTGTTTGGCGATATGAGCGCAGTGGAGAATGTCATGGTGGGTCGCCACATGCGTACCCGTCAGGGCGTGCTCGGAGCGGTGCTACGCCATCGGGCCGCGCGCGAGGAAGAGGCAGCGATTGCACAGCGTGCTGCTGAACTGCTGGAATTTGTCGGTATCAGCCATCTCGCGGGCCGTACCGCGCGGCACCTGTCGTACGGTGACCAGCGTCGGGTCGAAATTGCGCGGGCACTGGCCACCGAGCCCTTGCTGCTGGCACTTGATGAACCTGCAGCCGGCATGAATGCTACCGAAAAAGAGGCGCTGCGCGAGCTGTTGCTGAAGATTCGTGCGCAGGGCATCACCATTCTGCTGATCGAGCATGACGTCAAACTGATGATGGGTCTGTGTGATCGCCTGACGGTGCTCGACTATGGCAAGGTCATTGCCGAGGGAACGCCGGCCGAGGTGCAGAAAGACCCTGCGGTGATCGCCGCGTATCTCGGAGGCGAGGCCGCATGAACCCCTCGGACAATGCGCTATTGAGCCTTCGCGGGCTGTCGGTGTCTTTCGGTGGCATCGAGGCCGTGAAGGGGATAGACCTCGATGTATATCCCGGCGAGCTGGTGACGCTGGTCGGTGCCAACGGCGCGGGCAAGACAACGACGCTCAAGGCCATCACTGGCACGGTGCAGGGTGCGCGAACCGCAGGTCAGATCAGCTATCAGGGCAAACGCATCGAGCGGCAGCCAGCGCATACCCTACTGCCTCTGGGACTGGCGATGGTGCCCGAAGGCCGAGGCGTGTTCAGCCGGATGACGGTGCACGAGAACCTGTTGATGGGATCGTACATTCGCAACGATCATCAGGCGATCGAGGCCGATATCGAGCACTGGTTCGGCGTTTTTCCCCGTCTGAAAGAGCGAGATGCGCAGCTGGCCGGCACCTTGTCCGGTGGCGAGCAGCAGATGCTGGCGATGGCGCGCGCGCTGATGGCAAAGCCTGCATTGTTGCTGCTGGATGAACCATCGATGGGCCTGGCGCCCCTGATGGTCGAAAAGATTTTTGAGGTGATCCGGCAGATTGCCTCAGAAGGAGTGACGATCCTGCTGGTCGAGCAAAATGTACGGCAGGCTTTGTCGGTGGCGACGCGTGGTTATGTGATGGAAAGCGGCCGTATCGTGCTGTGCGATACGGCCGCTAATCTGATGCAGGATGCGCGAGTGACCGAAGCTTATCTCGGCGGCTGAGGAGTCGCTCAGCGAGTGGTTGTAATTTCTCTGGGGATCACCGCCTCGTAATGACCGCCCTGATCGAAAATGATCGCCTTCCTGGGCCCGTCGCCGACTTTTCGCCATCCGGGCTGACCTTCGGGGTCAGCAGTGGCAATCCAGAAGCTCAGTTTTTTCTCTTGGTCGATGATTCGCGCATTGATCTCTTTGACGAGCTGCTCCATCAATTTTCCATCGCTGTACAAAGAGTAATCATTGATTGAGGCATGTTTCGGATGATGCTTCGTGGTGTATTCCTTGACCTTTTCCCGCAGCGACTGTACTTCCGCACTGTGCTCGCTCTCATAATGGCCGGCGGCATGCTGAGCCATGGAAATCAGCAGGCAGTTGGCGTCTTTTCCGGAATTGCGGACCACCTGAAATCCATGATCCCGGAACCAGCCGGCTAATTGCTGATTGATCTTCCTGCTGGCGTCGTAGTGGGCCTGGCTCAGCGTGGTCGCGGTGGTGTCCTGTTCTGTCGGTTGTTCTTGGATCTCGGTGATCTCCGGGGGTAATGAATCGGTGTCCGAGCGGTCAGGCGTCGCCGGACTCTCCCGGTTCGCCATACTTTCATCTCCAAGGCTGGCCAGTATTGCTTCGGCGAGCGCCCGGTCATCAGCCTTTCGCAGACTGTCCTCGTCGTTATTCATTAAAGCCTCGTGCTGTTCCCGAGTGACAAAGTCTGCGATATTTGTATTGTTGAGCCAGCTGGTGGATTCCGGACGCATGATTTCCCCGCAAAAAATAAATGACTGAGCTTGAGTCGCCCCGCATCTGCCGAGGTTCCTGCGCAGTTCAATTTTTGTCAGAGTGAAATACTCGGTGCCACAAATTGTCGCTCTGTTGTTTTGATTCGCGCAGCACCTCGGCCGGGAGGCAGTTCAACAGCCGAGGCAGCGCCAGGCTGACCAGTGCAAAGTCATCCAGCCACCCCAGCAGGGGAAAGGTATCGGGAATCAGGTCAACAGGACTGAGCAAATAAAGCGCTACCCCTAGCAACAGGCATTTGCCGGTCAGCGGCGTCGAGGGATGACGAAAAGCATAAAAGCCGACGACAAGGTCTTTGCCGACGAGTCGCAGTCGTCTGAAAATTCTGGATAGCATCAGTCCCGGTTCAAGGTCATCAATAGTTTGACCGGGACTGCGGCGGATAGTGCGCGAAGCGAGGAGCGTGTTCAGACATTCTGCTGCCAGACAAGCTGGGTGCTGTCTGGCAGCCCATCCTTACACGGATAGCGGCTTACTTCGCCTTTACTTCGCCTTTTTATAACGCAACACTTTCTGGTGCTGCTCGCCCAGCCCCTGGATGCCCAGGGTAATCTCATCACCCGGAACAAGGAAGCGCTGCGGCTTCATGCCCATGCCCACGCCGGGCGGGGTGCCGGTCGCGATCACATCGCCGGGCATCAGAGTCATGAAACGGCTCAGGTAGCTGACAATCTTGGCGACCGGGAAAATCATGGTCTTCGTGTTACCCGTCTGCATGCGCTCGCCATTGATATCGAGCCACATGTCGAGCCTTTGCACATTCGGAATTTCATCGCGAGTCACCAGCCAGGGGCCGACCGGGCCGAAGGTATCGCAGCCCTTGCCCTTGTCCCATTGCGGGCCATGCTCCAGCTGGAATTCGCGCTCCGACAGATCATTGACCACCGCATAGCCAGCAACGTATTCAAGTGCCTGCCGCTCGCTCACATACTGTGCTTTGGTGCCGATGATGATGCCCAGCTCGACTTCCCAATCTGATTTGACCGAGTCCTTGGGCAGCATCACATCATCATTCGGGCCATTCAGCGCGGTGATCGCCTTCATGAAGACGATAGGCTCAGCGGGTATCGGCATGTTAGATTCTGCCGCGTGATCCGAGTAATTGAGGCCGATGCAGATGAATTTGCCAATGCCGCTGACGGGCACGCCAAAACGTGGTTTGCCGCGTACCAGTGGCAGGCGATCGGCTTTGATTTTCGACAGTTTGGTCAGTACTTTAGGCGACAATTCATGCGGTCCGATGTCTTCCACGACGCTGGACAAATCGCGCAGCTTGCCCTCGGCGTCGATCATTCCGGGTTTTTCGCGGCCAGGGCGGCCATAACGTACCAGCTTCATATTTTTCCTTTTTTGTTGGTATGCCGGTCGGCAAAGTTGTGTCGGAGTGATGCCAAGACGAATTATGCCTTGCTTCGGCTGAAATCCGGAATGGTGCAGTGCGGCTTGCCGGCGCTCGATCTTGACGGGATCAAATGTGATATGTTGTCGTAAAGAAATTCTTCTACAACCCACCAAGAGGTCAGTCATGTCTTTCAAGACCCGTTTCGTCATGCCCGCACTGGGTCTGGCTGCAATGCTCGCCATCGCGCCCAGCCTGTCGGCCCAAAGCGATAAAGAATTTCAGATCACCCTGCCCGAGAACATCGTCTGGAAAGACGCTGGTCATGGTGTGAAGATCGCAGTGATTTATGGCGATCCCTCCAAGCCTGGACAGTATGTGATTCGCGCCCACTTTCCGCCCGGCGTGATGAGCTCGCCCCATTTCCATGGCGAAGACCGGCATGTGACCGTGGTTCAAGGTACGTGGAACGCCGGCAAGGATGACAGTTGGGATCCTGCCGCGACGGTTCCGCTAAGGACCGGCAGCTACATGTTCCATCCCGCAGGTGGCGTGCATTACGACGGATCGGCCGGCGCTGAAGGTGCGATCGTTCAGATCATTGGTATGGGGCCGAGCAAGACGACCTTCCTGTATCCGAAGGAAGGTGATTTTGGCAAGCCGAGGAAGCTGAACTGATGAAGAAACTTCTTGTAGCTGTACTGGCTTTGTCCTGCAGCCTGCCTGCGTTTGCCGATTGGGTGTCCTACCAGCGCAATGCTGAGAATGACGAGCTGTATGACAACCAGTTCATCAGCCGCAACGGTGGTGTGATCAGGCTGTGGACCTTGACCGAGTATGCACAACCGATCACCAATCTCGAGGGTCAAGAGCTGCTATCCGAAAAATTCCTGACTACGGTCGATTGCGAGGTTCGCAAGGTCGGCTCTGAAAAGGTCATGAAATACACGGGCCGACGCGCCGAGGGCCAGCTGGTGAGTACGATGGACACGACACTGCGTTTGACCACGGTGCGTAAAGGTAGCTCGGACGACGTCTTGCTGGAACGCGTGTGTCGCTGAGTCCGATGCTGTGAGCAGTGCCAGTGTCCGGGTGCCTGCGAGCGAAGGGATGACCGGTATTCATTCAACGCCGGTCGGTGTATACCAACGACAATCTGGTCCCGCCGACAGGAATCGAACCTGTATCTAGCGCTTAGGAGGCACTCGTTCTATCCATTGAACTACGGCGAGACGCTGTGACAAACCACGCCAGCTGGCAGTGGCGTTG
>JACCDP010940917.1_pt1 | contig 40921 bp, 37 predicted proteins | sample 7445841 | NCBI WGS metagenome assembly JACCDP01 (sample SAMN15323441, study PRJNA562643) | freshwater metagenome | isolation source: river surface water | place: USA:Blue River Watershed | collected 2017-08-17 | reverse complement strand
CTTTCTTCCTCCTTCATATGAATCAATAATTCTTTACAAAATATATATTTTTCTTCATTTGAGTATTGTTTAGAAGGTACAATTTTGGAATGTTCATCTAAAATTTTATCTTTTAATAAACTATTTTTAAATATCTTTTCTTCTGATTTAGAATGACAATAGAGTGATTTTATAAAGGGTTTGAATACACTTTCAGGCAGTTCTTTTCCATCTTCATAAAGTTCAATTAACCAATGTGATGTAAAAGAAAATCTTCTATGTGATTTATACCATTTTGAGTATTTTGTAGATTGCCAAAACTCCATATTTATACTAAAAGGTGTTGCTTTAAAATGTTCGTTGGTCTAATATAAATTTTCCATTCGAATTTGATACTTTAAGGCAGTTAACTGACAGATTCCCATTTATTTAACAACCAAAGTTTCCGGCGTCACGATTGTGGATGCGAGTTTCAAACGAAGAAAATTCATCAAACCCATTTTCCAGCATTTCAAGTTCGAGAACAAGAGAATATTGGCCAGCTGGAAGAGTTTCAACGGTTCCATTTGCTACACCTCCAGTAGATGTCCAATAAATAAATCCAGTTTTATTTTGTTGAGTATGGAGGCGCGTCACAACATGAATGCGATCAAGTTTTCCGATTGCAGGAGAATATACAGCTTTGTTTTCTTCTTCATTGTTATCATTGTAGTTGATAAAGTATCCAGTAGATGCGTTCTGTGAAAGATTAATAGGGATTCGGGCAAAAAAGTTATCTGGGAAAGAAGAACGCTGAGCAGAAGCTACTGTTTCGTCGGATTTATTAAGACCTTCAAGATCAACGATAAAGTAGTTTGAGTGAACTGCGGCTGTAACAGCAGAATCACTGATTGTTCCAGACGTAGTAAAATCAGCACCGTTTGAGCTTGTAGAATATGCGTGAATTATAGCTCCGGGAGATGTTTCAGTTACTACCCGAGGAAAAGTAGCAGATTTCAGGCGAATTGAAATTACATTCTCGTAGACTCGCGGAAGATAATAAACTACATCGCCATTTGTACGATACTTTGTAGTATCGCGATCTATAGAATCAATTAAAAGCGTCTTCTTGACAGTTCTTAATTGCTTCACAGGTCGAGAAGCAGAAACAGTTACTCCGTTGTGGTCGAATGCACGATTCATTTGTTATATTTGACAGGGGAAGATTTACAAGTCTTATTAAACCAATTGCGAGCTTTTGCCGTTTTCTTTGCTTTCCGAACTAAATCTGAATCTGTTGTATAATGTGTCTTTCCACAAAGCAACATAGATCTATATCTTGCAATTCCCCATTGTTCTTTTGTTGCTCCTGGACGATGCCCGGTTCTCCAGGCAGCAATTCCTCGATTGTAGGATTCGCGGATCAGAGAAGCTGGAACACCCGTTACCTTTGAGGCTCCTTCAATAGATTTCACATTTGGAAATCGACGTTTCCAATCTAATACATATTTTGATTTGCGTGTTTTTACTCCAACATCTGTCTTGAAAGGTCGATACGCTTTCGGGTCCTTCCAAGAAAGTTTTGCGCGTTTTGTAAGTTCTCGTTTGCGAATTTGTCGTTTTGTTTTCGACAAACTGCTAAAATACCTCTTTGGGAGATACATTACTTTCTACTGAGTTTTTTCTTATATGTCTTCGATTTTGTATGACGCTTCTTTCTGTACGTTTTACTTCTACCTCTTCCTGCTTTTATTTTGTCTTGCTGTCCCTGCGTAAATCCAGTTTTATACAAGATTTGAATGTATGCTCCATACGCAATATTTCCTCCCGAAGTTGGTACTGCATTGGATAGTAAAAGAGCCGGCTTAAGCTGAATGGACGGATTTTGTGCGTATTTTGTACTTAAATCTAATTTGGAGTAATCAATTTCAAACGACTCCCTTTCTTTTCCGTATTCCATACTTGTCAACGTTGGAGCTGGACCTGTTGATAAAATACCTCCTTGTAACGGTTTTACTTTAAGAATATGTTTTGTAGTGTATCTCGGGTTACCATTGAACCCGTCAAGTTGTCCATTTTGTTCAGCGTTGTCAATAATCTCTTTTATATTTGCCACAAAGTCTTGGAATCCCATATTGTATCCGGCATCATATTCTTCACCTGCCTTTTTGTCAGCTACTCCAAATTTTAATTTTTTCATAAGATCTGGGTCGAAATCTAAAAATCCACTTCCAGGGGGATTCTTTTCTTGTCCAGTAACTCCGTCTTTGAATCCTGCATAAATATTTGCTCCCTTTACCTTTTGGAATGCTACCATGTACGCATCTTTAATTTCCTGAGGAGTTGCTGGATCAGAATAATACTTGTTTCGTGGTTCTGTAACTTTTGCGTTTCCATCGTCAGTTCCAGCTTTTTCAGCTTGTCCAAGTTTGTAACCAAGACTGTATCCATCACGATCTTCCTTTGACGGATTTTCCTGCGATGATCGTTTCGTATCTTCTGGTCTACCGTTTACACCATCTTCTTTTCCCTGTTTCTTTGCTTTCTCTCCAACTTCTCCAAGAACAGCGGTTGTTGATTTTCCGGCTTTCAACGCTTTGTACGTTTTTTCGTAGACAAAGTTTAGTGTATCTTTTTCTCGTTTTTCATTCTCCTTTAAATTTGCTTCATCTACATAGTTTTCTTTCATTTTTTTCAAATTGTAATCACTGTACGCTGCTCCATATGCGTCTAGCACGTATTCTAATAATGCTTTAACATCTTTTGCTCGGAAATCATTGCTTTTGCGAGTATTTGCTAAATCTCGAAGAGACATTCCATTTAAGGTTGTTACTGTAAAATCAGAGCCATTTCGAATTAAAACTCGCACCGAATCTACACTCCCATACCCAATTGCATATTGAAGAGGTGTTATGTTGTTAACATTTTTTGGAGAAATTTCATACCAAGCTGGGGGTAGTGGGACAGGTTGAGTTGAAAGTGGTCTTGATCGCTCGTAATCAGGTCCACCATATTTTCCACCAGTCATACCTCCAATTTCTGATTTTCTTGTTACAGGATATTCTGCAATTAAGTCTCGAAGTACTATTTCTAATAAATTTGTATCGAATGAATCAATATAGGCTTTTAAATCATTATCACTTGCTGAAACAACTGGCTTAGTAGGGGTTGTTGTCACAGTACCAATCTCTATTAATTTATCTATTAAATCTATGGGAGGATCTCCAGGAGATAGTTGTTCTAATGTAATTATATGTACAACCGATTGCTCAACAATATGATCAATTAACTCATCACGACTATCAAAAGTACGGGGAGAATCTTCTAATGAATCGTAATAACAATGTTTGTTCGTTTCGTTATCTGTTCTTGCAGAAACCCAATGTTTTCCTGTTGTTACGCCTTTAGTTATATCTCCTAAATTTATAATCATTGGAATAATTGAAGGACCATTTGTTACATACTTTACAAACTCTGAAATCTTAGAAACTGGAAACTCTTTGTATGTAAATCCCGCATAGAATATTAAAAATTGAAGAACGTTTATGTCATAATTTTCATTTGGATCACATCTGAATATATCCGTTCTTAGTCCACGTTTTTTACTTTCAGTTGTTAACTTATTGCAAAAATCAATCATTGAAATTGGGGCTCTTTGAGTTGTTAGATCAATTGTTTGCTTAATTGGGTCACCGCTTAACAAATTAAGTTCCTGTTTAACAAATAATTCACCACCTGCTAAGTTGTTGAGTGCATGGCGACCACATGACGCAGCATCATCTTGTCGTTCAAAATATCCACATACAGGAGATACTAGTGTTATTGCTTCAGGAGGAGGTCTTGTTGCTGCAGGAGGAGGTGTTGCTGCAGGAGGAGGTGTTGCTGCAGGAGGAGGTGTTGTATTGGTTGCTGCAGGAGGAGGTGTTGTATTGGTTGCTGCAGGAGGAGGGGTCGCTGCAGGAGGAGGTCCAGCAGAATTAGATTTCTTCTTTTTACGTCTATTCCTTGTTCCTCCAATTACTTCTTCGTTTGACACATCAATTTGTTTAAAAAATAATTGACCCTTTGGTATTATTTTTCCGCCTCCTGTTGTTGGCCCGGGTCCTCCAGGCCCTCGAGGTCCTCTCTGTCTTCTACGTCTTCCAGGTCCTCCTGGTCCTGCTGGTCCTCCTGGTCCTCCTGGTCCTGCTGGTCCTCCTGGTCCTCCTGGTCCTCCTGGCCCTCTAGGTCCTCCTGGCGCAGCAGCAGGCGCAGCAGAGAGAAGATTCCTTACCTTCTGTAAAAAAATTGAAACACATTTTGCTAAATTTAAACTTAAAATAGCATTTGCTTTATCTACATGGTTTAACTCAAACGTTTCGTTGTATACATTTGTTAATTCATCATCAATAGCCTCTTGAATATATTTTTTGAAGTCTTCAAGTTTAATTGCTTTAATTTTGTTACCAAGTGCAATTGCTGGTGGTTGATTCATATTAGTAATGTATGAAGCAAGCGATTCCTGAAACTTTTTAACTGCTGGAGTGTGCCCAGAATATACTGCAAGTCTTCCATGAACATATGCTCCGTCGAACAACTTAGTTTCTAAATTGTAACCACCTTTTAAGATTGGTTCGATCAGAGTGTACTGATTTGTTCGAATGTGTTCAAAAATAGGATCAACTGGAACTCCAATTGGAACTTCAAATGTTCTTTTTTGTTCAACAGATACATGATCGTCTGAAGTTATTTCTCCATGAAACTTTGGAGGTATATAAACCTGCGGCGTTGGTTGTTTTTGTTTGCCAGGCTGGTTTTGTTGACCTTGCTGGTTAGATTTGTTTTTCCCACCAACCTTATGTTTAAAAAAGCTTGACAACATCCTGTTGTTTTTTAGAGAGTATTAAATTACAATCCCATTTTTCCCATCATTTCTAAGAGTTCATCTTCTCCCCAAATTAGTTCACATAGCTCTTTTAGCCGTTTGTTTAGGAGGAGATACATCCTCGGTGTAAAGATATTTCGAGTTTGAATTTCGTTAATCAAATTTGATAGGATAGTTTCAGTTTCCTCTGCTTTCTTTCGGAAGTCTGGATCGTGCACGTCTTCATTTACTTTACGAAAGTTTGGAAAGACTTCACGATATTTGAAGATGTGCTGTTTATGTTCTTCGAACCAATCTTCTGTAAGACGACTTCCCGATTCAATTTTTTGAATTGCTGTCAGAATTCGAAGATAGTTCTCATGGGGAGAAGAATACATGTCTGTGTCTTCTTCTTCCATTGATACTTCTAGCATACCATATTCGATAGATTCCATTTTGTGATCTAATTTGATATAGAATTACCTTTCCATTTTTAAACCTTCACAACACTTCCAAGGAAGTAAACAAAGAGAGCAGCGGCCAGCTGAGCAATGATATATCCAATTGCCTTGTTCTGGCTTATCTTTCCAGATAAAAGTGCCCATGATGTCACGGCGGGGTTGAAATGACCACCCGATACTTTGCCTCCAAGACCAACCGCAATTGCAAGAGCAGCAACAATTAGAACAGGTGTTCCAGTGAATGAAACTGCACTTAATAAAAGAGTGGTTCCTAAGAATTCGACAACTTGAGGCGTGTACATTTGTATTGTATAACATAAATGAAATATTTAGTTGTGAAAGGATGGTTAGGATTTGGGGATCGTCTTGAATCACTGAAAATGGCAGTTAAATATGCACTTGATCATAATTTACAAATTTATGTAGATTGGAGCGATGAAATGTGGAGTCATGGAAATGAAAACTTTTATACATATTTTAAGCTGGTGAATATGCCTGTTTTAAATTCACTTGATGATATTCCTGCCGATGCTACTGTTTATCCGCCATACTGGAAGGATAGATTAAAGGATAAGCTTACAATTGACATGATAAACAATAAAGACTTAAAATTAGATTTAGGATATTTAACATCTCCGTATTCAGAGGACGTCGTAGTCTTTTCGAGTATAGGTATGCGAATTTTGTATCCAGATTCTGCATTTTTTGCAAATGTATTTCGAGTTGTTGACCCTCGAATTCTTTCAAAGGTGAGAGAACGACGCTCTAAATATCCAGTTGAACAATCTTGGGGAATTCACATTCGTGGAACTGACAGACTTCAGCCTCGCAAACGTATGCTGAGTATTCAGTCTATGGTAACCTTAATGACAAGTTATGGTGGAATGAACGGTGTGAAAATGACAGTTGTTTCGGATGACAAGGAAAATGCAGAAATTTGGAAACGGTATTATCCTCAATCGTTTTTAGTAAGCGAATTGTCTATTCAGCAAGATTCAGTTGCCGGAAACCATAATCTTTCAAAAGAAAAACTAAAATTCACAAAAGATGAAATGAATGTAGATGCTCTGACCGATTTTTTTACACTTGCATTAACACAGCGTATTTTCACAACATGTAAAGATAGTCGTTTTACGCAAGAGGCTCGCCGTTTACATCCAGTTATTAAAACAATATTAGGAGAATGAGCAGAATTGAAGAATGCCTTCGTGTTATGAGAGAGGTTAAAGATTTGGGATTTCCGTCCGATTATCCACCCATGAAAGAACTTTCGAAACGTCTTTCCGATTATATAAAAACCGGAGAACCCTGGTCTGGTAAAATTAAGTTTGAACTATATGGACGTGTTGCCGATGTAATTCTTCCTAGAAAAGCAGACCGACAAATTACAGTTGTACTGCGAAAAATTTAAAAATTTTACAATTGTTGTTCGATGATTAATCTCGGTACGAGCTCTCAATGCTATCCAGGTCATCTTCCGGATTTAGAATCGTGGAAGGTGGAAGAGGAGGCTGCTGAGGTAGAAACGCCCAGGGCTCAAACGACACAACCAGTTGCTTGCGATGGAAGTTCGGCTCTCCATTCGAGCCAATCTTCTGACGACAGTAAATGTTTACTCCCCGGCGATCATTCGCAAAGAAGTTGTCCATCAGTCGAATAAAGTCAGGAGTGTGAAGAGCGTGATGCACCAGAACATTTGAGTTCGGCATCTTCTCAATCACATTGCTATTTCCAAGCTTGACATACGACCATGAGGTGTAATCGTACTCAAGAAGTACGCACTTTACAGTCTCATTTGGATGGGCATACGCATACGCCACTCGGCGCAGCAGCTTGCTGTAGTCAATTTTCGACATGACCCAGAGCATCGTCTTGACGCTGTTCTGGTCGGCGTGCTTGAAAAGCTCGATGACGTTATTGACTGACATTTTGTTGTTAGTATTTCAGTCAACTACAATTTGAAATCCGTTTTTACAGGTTTGATTAAAACGAATTTTTCATCGTTGATTTTTAAATGACAGAAACAACCATGGATCAACGCGAAATTGAATCAATTTTGGATAACTTGGAGACCGCAAAGGCGGATCTTCTCAGGCAGCTGGATGTAATTTGTGAACTTCTGGAAGACGATAATCGTTCGGAGAAAGATCGTCTAGACCTTATTGATGAACGGGTTGATATTGAGTATGAAATTCACGAAACGGAGCTTGATATTGCAATGTATACAGAAATGATGAATAAGCTGTATCCTTCTGAAATTGGTGCATGTGGATTTCCATGTGACGGTCGATGCCAGCAGTGTGGTGGATCTGAAAGTTATGATCCGAGTACTGAAGTATTTACTGGCGGAGACTATTAAAAACGGATTTCAATTTGATCTCACTTTTTACATGTCAGACAAAATGGCAGACACTAAGACCACCATCATGGAGAATATCTTCCGCGAGATGATCACTGTTATCGGATACGAGAAGGCGCTGGAAATTGTAACCAACGCAAAGCCTACTACTGACAAGCCGCCTAAGGCAGCGCCCAAGGCAGAGCCTAAGAAGGTTGATGAAGAGAAGAAGAAGCGCATTCCGCGCATGTCTCCTACTCTCGCAACTCAGCTCAAGACAGAGCTTGGAAAGGTAGGGCTTAAGTATTCCGAGGATGACAAGAAGGAGTTTGACAAGATCAAGAAGGAGTTCGTTGCGTATGTCGACGATCTCACTGATGATGACTTTGCTGTAAAGGGACTTACGGAACATATGAATGATTTCGCCAACAGCAAGAAGCCGGCCGAAGAGAAGGTCGAGAAGAAGACCGAAGAGGTGAAGGTTGTAAAGACCGAAGACAAGCCTAAGAAGGGCGGAAAGAAGAAGGAAGACCCTCCAAAGAAGGAGGAGGTTCACGTTCCTCCATCAAATGCAGCCAATATTCATACACTAACTCTAGAGGAGCTCCAGGGTATTGAAATGACTGCGGTTCTGGATGGAGAAGATCATGCTGGTATTTACTGGGACGCCGACAATGGTCGGTACGTCCGAGGACCTGACGCAGATGAAGACGAGGATATCGTTGAAGCCAAGTTTCGGGGAAAGACCTACATGGTTGGAGAAAAGACTGGTCGAGTTTATGAAGAGACCGACAATCGTGATGTGTTTCACGGCTTTGTTGGCGTTGGCCAGTTTCGCGAGATGAAAATGCCTTAAAAATTTAAAAAGATAAATTTAGGTAGCTTTCAAAATTTTTTATTCATCCCAGTAATAGACTTTACAGTTGGGAAAACTGTGTCGAAACCAAGCATGAACTCCTAGACAATCATAAAGTGAATACGGAACAATAAGTTCTTTAAACTCAGGAATTACGTGTGGCATTTGTGTTCTATAAAATTGGCTGTATTGTTTCCAAACGTTTTCAAGAGTCAGAAAATAGCTGTTAACTGGTTCTCTGCGACCATATTCATGTGTATGCGTTGATTCTCGGCTATCCGGGATTACTTTTCCGTTCACATGCATAATTCCTGGGCGAGTTACAATACTTTCGCAAATATCTTTCTTTTCGTACGCCATTCTACAAACTTTGTCCCAAACTTGTTGCCATGCTTCAATTGTAACATGGTCATACGAGTTTCCATGAATATATAGAGACATCTCCATTTTTATTACCTATACTATGCTTCATATGACTAAATCCGTTGTGTAGAAAAGACGGCGGAAAAACAGAACCCAGGGGAGGCCCCAGAATGCAACATATGGCAGTACGAATCCCATGGCTCCCAAAGCCAGTTCCGGGAACCCTGTTGGAATAGAAAGTTCCATACAAGCATAAATTGATAATGTGTACAGAAATACACCGAGGAATGTTCCTACGCTTGTATACACACTTTTCATCACCGACATAACATGCTGAGACGGTGTTTTGTTATCTGCCAGTTCTTCGGGGGGTGCAGAAATGTTCAGAGTTTTTCCATCATCAACTTGAACTGAATTCGGGGCACCATTGATTTCATATTGGACAGACAGTGTTTTTAATTTGTTTGGATTCGGATCAGGAACTCCAGCAGTAGATGGACTGACTTTAATTTTGATTGTACCATCACGAATGTGATTTTGAATCGCATCCGTTACATCTACAAAGTTACCGGCGTACCCATACTCTGCTTTTACAATTTGAAGCCCAGTCGCCTTCCGCTCAGGAGGCGCCGAAATCATTAAAACTTCATTATCTTTAACAGATTGTGTCATGGTGCTACCATTATTTACTGTATAGCTCACATCCAGTGTTTTCAATTGTCCCGGAGCAGGATCTGTAACATTTAAGGAATCGGGAGTTACTGTTAAGTTTAGGACACCATCTTTTATGTGTGATGCTACACCTTTGGTTACATCCACTGTTGTGGAACCACTACCGTACGATGCTTTGGTAATTTTGATACCACTCATTCTTATTATGAAGAGAATACGACATTTGCAATGCCACCCATAACCCGAAGATAATTGTAAGATTCAACATAGGCTCTCACGTTGTATGTGTACTGTAATGTTTGGGCATCTGACTTTCGAATGATTCGAACGAGTTCTTCGGGGTTATAAAGCGGTTTCCCAGTCGTGGGATCGGTTGCGTTTGGATTTAGAATAACAGTAGGATTGGGATTGTTTGCTGTTGATTTGAGAACGCAAACAGTTGTTGTGGTAGCTCCGGGCGTTGTAAGAGGAGGTTGAACATACGTGTTTCGTAAAATAGTTTTGTTAAACATGGATCCATTAATGTGTCCGCTGGGCTGAGTTGTGTGGTGATCAACCGCAAATGAATATGAGTAGACACCTGGTATGTCAGTAATCGACTTTCCCGTGTGGTGCTTATAGTTTTGGAGAGCCGAGAAAAAGTTTGTACTTTTTGTGGAGAATCGCTCTTTTCCATCTAAAATAATTGCAGATTCAAGTAGGATATCTTTTTGAGTAACTGCCGTTCCTTGTGTGACTCCGGACGAATACCAGGGAGTCATCGCGATTAATCCAGTACTGTCAAGCGGATTTTTGTAGGGATCGGTCCAGTTTGTGTAATTATCAAAATCATTTTGTAGAGCTCGATCATTTCTCTGTCCAACCCAAACAACTCGAGTACACAAGTTTCGCATTGTAAGTTCTAAATCATTACTGGGTCCATATTGGCCATGTGTTTGAACAGAATCGACTTGATTTAAAATGAAGGAGTGTTCTGTTTTTGCTATATGAACCATTTCTGCATCGCTCAAAAAGATGTAGTTTGCTTCAATGAATGGATCGAGCTTCCAAGTTGTCAAATTTGGGTTTTCTACTGAAATAGGTGCTGTCGCATTTGTGTAGAGTGGAGGCGACAGGAAACGATTGATTGTAAAGACACTTGAAGATGAGTCTGGAGCAATCCGAGTCCCGATTGTGGAACTGGAATCTCGAACGTCCAGAACCGTAAAGAGTTGATACAAATTTTTAAGTTCAACCACGATTTCAACTTCGGAATGCTGAAGAGCAATTAGAGGAAGAGCTGCTCCAATGTTTTCACAAAACCAAAAATGAAGAGGAATACGAAGAGTGCGTCCCGGAATGGACGGTTCTGCATATTTTGTGGATGTTGAAATTGCGTGAGGATACTGATTCATTCGATCAAATGCATTCGCCGGATCATACAATTCCGGAACATTTCCAATCATTTCATCTAAAACATCTTTCTTGTTTGCGTCAAATTTTAGAGCAGCATACAATTTCATCCATTCTCCCGTGTGTCTTACAATTTCCTGACCATTGATTAAAATTGATACATAATTGATCATGTTGTACCCAAGATTTCGAATCCACTGAAATTCATATCCTATTCCGGTTGCCTTTGCGTTTAATTTTGAATGAGTTGCAGAAGTAATTGGTGATACCGGTGAATAAATATTCGGAAGTGTAACTGTTAGATAACAATCGTGTAAAAGTTGTGCATACCGCTCAACTTTTGCTCGCAAAGTTAGAGAACCCGATTGAGGAAGATTTAAATTTGTAGTTTTGAAAACCAGCCGAAAATGCTCCATCGCAAAGTCGGAGTGTCGTTTGTATACCGATCGAAAGTGAGTAAAGGATGGGTTTCCTACGATCAACTGATCTTGAGCTCCTTTGCCCACTAATTGCATTAAACCACCTGTCATTCTATTATTATAGTCCGAAACATGTAATTTGTAAATATAGACTTATGCTAGTTTAAATATTGTTACTGAAATTGAAGGATTATATGGGACTTGAGGAGTCAATCCTGTTTCTTGATCAAAGAATTGAATTCCGACGTCCGAATTATCTCCAAGCATATAAAATTGTAAGTAAACATTTGTACTAACTGTTTCTACTATAAAATCTCCTGTGAGAACATCTTCGTTTAAGGAAGGTGGACCTGTAACACTTGGAGTTAACAACGATTTGAATCGAGTTGTATCTTGAATTGATGATCCATTGGCTGCTGCCCAAATTTTAATCCATCCAGGGGATGCGCCACTTGTTCGTTTACACTGTGCTGTAAATGTTATCTTGTAGGTTCCAATATCTGGTAATAAAAGTTGAGTATCGGGAAATGAAGAACTGTAAGAATTAAGAGTACCTGCTATAATAGCATCAAATGATATAGCAACTGGAACTGTATCGGGATAAGACACATCCACAGATTGAGTAGATCGACTTACAAACATTCCGTACATACTGGTTGGTCCACTTCCACCACCTCCAGCAGGTCCGGTTGGTCCCGTATCACCCTGTCCACCTTGGAGGCCTGATGGACCACTCGATCCTGTATCACCTTGTGTACCTTGAGGTCCAGATGGACCGGTATTTCCAATTGATCCAGTTGGATAGAACCTAATATTTGAAATTGTGTATGATACCGATAAAGAACTACCTACATAAAAGAAACATTTAAAAGGGTTTGATATGTTGAGAGATGTTGAAGAAATTATAGAACCATTTATTAAAAATTTAACATTGTATCCACTTGTGTATATTGCAAAAATGTCTCCATTTGAATATGCTACTGCTGATGTAAGTTGTCCGCTTACCGAATCATAAGTTGTGTATCCAGTATCGTCAAATTGAAAATAATACGCAGTTGAAGTTGGTGTGCTTATTCCAGCTCTGATTGTATCACCAGTTGCCATGGTGTTAAGGGCAAATTGAAAATAAATCCCTGAATTATTTGCGTTTAGCGATTCAACGGTTTGAACTTCATCTGCTAATGAGTAAAGAGTTATACTTGTGTTACTATCTATAGTAGCAGATCCTGCTGTTGCTGTTAAAGTTGTAAATGTTTTACCTTCGGCGCCTGAACTACCCTGTACACCCGATGACCCTTGAGGCCCAGAAGGTCCAGTTGCTCCTGTAGTACCTTGTATACCCTCAGGTCCGCTAGCACCAGTATCTCCAGTATTACCTTGTGCGCCCGTAGGTCCTGTTGGTCCACTAAATCCAGGTCCATACGCAATTAGCTGTGCGTTCATAAATGTGCTATTGTTGCTTGCAAGATATGCTGGACTTGATCCATATGCTGTAAATTTGATTACGTCTGTTGTTCCGTTGAAGTAGATAATCTTGGAAGCCTCTACAACGTTTCCGTTGGTTGGAGCGATAGCAACATACAATTGACTTCCTCCTGATGTAAGAATTTGCAAATTGTTATTGGATGTTACTGTATTAAAGTATCCAGATAGCGAAATCAAATAATACCCAGCGACGCTGGGTTGGAATGTCATGGACGACGTTCCCGAATTCTTAATCCAGTTGTTGGGGTCATACGAGGATGTGAACGGAATCTGCTGGTCTGAGCCACTTGCTCCCATATTGCTGGCTAGAGTTCCAATTGAAATATACGTACTTGCTGCAAGAGAAGCAGATGATCCCGTAGCACCTTGAGCATTTGCAAGTTCAATAGCATAGATGACTGGACCTGCGGATTCGCCAAAATCAAAGGTCCCCGACACGACAGCGCGCGAAGTGGACACAAGAGTATAGGTGTGGGTTCCTGCTGTAACTGTTGTATCAATCACTGAGAGACTGTATGCTTGATTTTCATTGCCAGCAGATGATTCGTAGAAGACTTCATTTCCTAGGGCTGTTCCTGCTGTATACACCGAACCTGCAGTTGTCCCCGAACCATCGCGGTAGATACGCAAAAGACCATTAAAATTTCCACCCGCGCAGTTTGCGTCACCATAACATGTGATTTGGACAGGTTTCCCGCTTGTTGTGATGGAGACGGTCACGAGAGAATAAAATGTCCCGCTGCTTGGAAGTCCTGTCACTTGTGACCCAACCGTTTGCGCATAGTTTAATGTTCCAAGTGGCGCTGCTGGTCCAGTTGCACCTTGGGGACCAGTAGAACCAGTTGCTCCTGATGTTCCACTTGGCCCGCTTGGTCCTGAAACTCCTTGTACACCTGAAGGTCCTGTTGGACCCGAATTACCTTGTACACCTTGTACTCCGGTAGGTCCAGTTGCGCCTGAATTACCCTGTACACCTTGTACACCTGAATTACCCTGTAGACCTTGTACACCTGTGGGTCCTGTGGCCCCTGAATTACCCTGTACGCCTTGTAGACCTGAATTACCCTGTACTCCTTGTACACCTGTGGGTCCAGTTGCGCCTGAATTACCCTGTACACCTTGTACACCTGTAGGTCCTGTAGCTCCTGAATTACCCTGTACACCTTGTACACCTGTAGGTCCTGTAGCTCCTGAATTACCCTGTACACCTTGTACACCCGTAGGTCCTGTAGCTCCTGAAATACCTTGTACACCGGTTGATCCTGTGGCTCCTGAGTTACCCTGTACACCTTGTACACCTGAAGGTCCAGTAGGTCCAGTAACACCTGTAGATCCAGTAGCTCCTGAATTACCTTGTGTACCTTGTAATCCCGAGGGTCCCGTAGGACCTGAGGAACCCTGTAGTCCGGTGGGTCCAGTAGATCCAGTAGCTCCTGAATTACCTTGTGTACCTTGTAACCCCGAAGGTCCAGTAGATCCTGTAGCACCTGATTCTCCTTGTATACCTTGTACACCTGTGGGACCTGTATCACCCTGTCCTACAAATGAACCAGGTATCCCCTGAGGACCACTTGGTCCTGTAGACCCCAAAGATCCGGTTGGTCCAGTATCTCCTTGAGGACCTGTTGAACCTCTTGGTCCAGTAACACCTGTCGGACCACCTGGATCTCCAGGAGGCCCCAAAGGTCCAGTTGCTCCCGTTACTCCTTCACCTTGGTATCCACGGGGACCTTGTGGTCCCGTGGGTCCAATTTCTCCCTGAACTCCCTGAATTCCCTGTTGTCCCTGTATACCTCGAGCTCCAGTTGGTCCAAGATTTCCCTGAACCCCTTGAATCCCTTGTTGCCCCTGTAATCCTCTAGCACCCGTTGCACCTACAGGTCCTTGTGGTCCTTGCATTATTTTACAACTCGGTTATTTCCAACTTCTGGTTACGTAAGTTATTCAGTAGTGGGCAAACGCAGAATCGGAGGCTGTGGAAGAATTCCCATTTTTTCTAAATCCAGCTGATCAAGTGACTTCCAAATAAATGGAGGATGATTCGTTGGAAGATCGCGCAGCATTTGTCTGTATGTAACCCACTGATCTTTATTGGATAATGATTGAAAATTATCAGTTGTCATAACCCAGTCTGTTTTTTGTAACAATATACTTCTCTGATCTCGAAGAATTCTTATGCCTATCTGTTCTTTCACTTCTTCGTATTTTATTTGATATTGTTCCCATGCAATCGGTTCAACACTTTCATATTGTAATTGATTAAATTCTTCTTCAGTCATTGGATCATCTGTAACCGTGATATTAAAAACTTGAGTCGCTCCTAATTTTCCTAAAACATGATGAGCTAATATCATTTTTCTTAAGAATTGGAAATTTCATGAAGTATCAAGTACGCATTTTTATAATAAACAGGATCATCTCCAGACGTTCGAGATAGTCTTAATGAAAATCGAGTAGGTTTAGTCGCAATAAAATATGCATTTCCCACTCCAAAATAATTTGGGCCTCCAGTTGTTCTCCCAGTTACGTTGTTATTATCAAATTGCTGATTATATGACTGCACAGTAGTAGTTATTTCTCCAGTAGTCGTCACTGCTTGATTAACCACACTTGATTTATTTATGACGATTACATTTGTATATGTTACTCCACCTATTGTAAATGGATATGTGGCATGTATTTCTGTTATCGCAAATTCTCCTAAATTTGATGAATTAACAGTTGACGTTGAATTATTTGTGATTTTGATAGTATCCGCATACCTAATGTTGTCTATACTATCTAAAACTAAAAGAGCTTTCTCAAATAATTGTATAAATCTTGTGATAGTTACGTTGTATTTAGCTACAATTTGCCACCCCATCGCATCAAACCCACTACCATATGTAAACGAAAGTTCTGAGCCACCGTGTAATATAATAGGAACTGATCCAGTTTGTTTTGGAACATATTTATATGGCGCTACACCATATGAAGGTAAGTCGATAGTTAAAGATACATCACCTAGATATGCCCAGTTGTTTCCTAGAGAATTTCCTCTTGCATATTCGGTATTTACAATACTTCCTTTTCCTCGAATATATCCATTCACATCAAGAGTTATCCCGCTTCCTGCAGTTAATTTACCGACTGTTACGGGACCCGGAAGTTGATCAGTTCCCAATAATGGATTTAGCGCAAGACCAATAGGATTATCTCGAAGGACTCCTCCAGGAAGAGGAGGTGGTGGATTTGTAAAAAAATCACTCGACTGTATTGCTGAAACACTTCCCACAGTTCCTGTGTAATAACTTCCAAGGTATAATCTACAGTTTGGGTTATCTTTTGGATAAATTTGTAATTGTGATTTAAATGTGGTCGGTACTGGACTTATATCTGCATAAGGGCTTGGCGTATAAACTTTTAATCCCTGATTTGATACCATAGATTGAACTAATGTTGCTCCATTTGAATCAACTTCTACTACTGGAGTAGTATTTGATAAGAATGTAAATCCTCCTGTGCCATTCGAAATAAGTGGTACATTAACATTTGCGTTATACAGTGCATTTGTTGAATTTGCTCCGGTTATAGAAGGGAATGTTCCGTCTGTAGTTAAAGTTGCCGAAATTACTGCCATTGGAGCTGATGTGGTTGAACTGTGTAGGCGTTCGATAACATCGCGAGTGCCCACAAATGGAAAACTAGTCGAGGTTCCGGCTCCGTAAAAAATTGCTGCGTATGATCTTCCTGAAGTAGATGAATCGTTAAAGGCATTGTTTGCTAACTTGGTAAGACCGAGACGACGAAGAGCAGTTCGCAAGTCTCCTTGATCAATTTTTATCTCCCATTCACGATATGAGGATAAAATTCCAATGTTCGTAACATCTAATGCATTAAGAGCAGCTGTTAATAAAAGCGCTCCGTTGGTGGGAGTTTCTGTATTTGTATTGTATTGTGTATTTGATACAACCGATAAATCAGATCCTCTCAGAACTGTTAAATATAGCCCACGATCTGCTGAACCTGTATTTGTTTGATTACTTAAAATCCCATCAATATACACTTGCCTTGGATGTGATTCGGTTGATCCGCTGGGTATAGTATTTTTACCAGTGCCTCGTACGTGCACATTAATACTTTTTATTTTTTGAGGTTGCGTTAAATATTTTTCCTTTCTTGAAGAAACTGCATAAGCAGCTGCGGTTCCTGTTCCGGTTTCTGAACCAAATATATTTCTTCCTAACCCACTCCAAGTTGTACCATCTGGCGATGTTGCAATTGTGTTTGTACCCTGACCACATGCTATCCATGTACTTCCATTCCAGCTAATTCCAGATGCTATTGTAAATATAGTATTCTTCACGATTGTCCAATTAATACCATCTGGCGATGTTGCGATTGTTCTTTTATTAGTAGTAGTTGTATTGTTTGTTTGACTGCCTACTGCTACCCACAGTTGACCATTCCATGAAAATCCGTCTGTAGTTAAACTTAATATATTGTTATTAATTCGAAGATTACCCTGAATACCTGTTAGTTGAGCTACTCCACTTGCATTAACATATGTTATTGTTGCTGCATTTATATCAAAGGCTGTGATAGTAAATGTTCCCAAATTACCCCCATTAACACCAGATCCTTGTGTAATTGTTATAGACGTACCGATAGCTACTTCACGAACTGCAGTAGCGGAAACTATAGTTGTAATGTTGTTTCCAGATTTTGCAAATGATGTTACAATAAATTGAGAATTAACCCATGTTGCGTTATTCCAAGTGATACCATCATTATCGGAATATACTATAGTACTATCGCTGTTAACATTAACTTCCCCAAGATCTAATCCCATAAGTAGTCGGTTGCTTCCGTTAGAAGCAAGTTTTTTAGCATATTTTGTTCCTATAAGAGTAGTGCTGCTTGCATCCAGCGATATTGCTGTCCAATTTATGCCATCTACTGATGAAAAGAAGGCAGATGATGGGAGTTGTGCTGTTACAAATTTACTACCAGTCCAAACAAGTGAAAGTAAATTACTATTATTTGGAGATCCTCTGCCCGTCCAAGTTATTCCATCTGGAGAAGTAAATATTGAATTCGGTTCGTTTGATGTCTTGTTTCCAACTACCACAAATATACTTCCGTTCCAAGCAACAGCTCTTGCTGTGTCCATTCTGATAGGACGTGCTGTCCAATTTGTACCGTTTACCGAAGTTAAAATTGAATTGTAAGTACCATCCGCATTTCTATTTGCCTGTCCAACAGCTACCCATATATTACCATTGTATAGAACATCGTAACCGGTGTTAAACAAAGTTCGTGTTGAAGTTTGACCAGTCCATTTAAGTCCATCATATGATGTGGCTATAGTGCTTAGTGAAAGGTCTTTGCTTCCAACAATTACAGAAAATTGCTCAGTTATGGCAGAAGACGATGATTTTTTATCAAAAATAAACCGACCAAGAATTGAATCTGGAAACGTGGGGGCTGGTGGATTATTAATAGCAGTTAATGCAGGAAGTCCATCTGAGTTAACTTCAAAAATATATCCATATCCTGAAGAAGGTCCTCCTCCATTAATTCCGCCAGACGTGTCAATTGTTTTATTTAATCCTTCTACATCTTCTAGAACTGCAACTACAGTTGTTGCTGTTTGGCTTGTAATACTTTTAATACGAAACACTTGTCCATCAAAATTACTTGTTGCGTACATTCCAACTGCTACATGAGTTCCATTATAAGATGCACTTGTAGTTCCATTTGCTGTGTAGGTTTGTGGGCTTACTATCAATGTTGTGGTATAATCGTTACCAGTTGAAGATCCTGCTCCAAATGATGCTCTTAAACATAATGGTGGAGAAAGTGGCATTTGTTATTCAATTATATTTATAGATAAATATATACTCCGTATTGCCCCCCACTGTCGTTTGTACCATTTGCGAATACTTGATTGTTTGGGATTTTTATAATTAATCTCCAATTTGTAGCTGATGAATTTTTACAAAGAAATACTTTTGGATAATTCCCTGAATAATATCCTATTGGGATTGCGAATCCTCTATAAATATCAGTACTACCTGCTGGAACATCTGCGGCATCAGCTGTTCCTGTAAAATATGTTATAGCGCCATTTGGCTGAGGAGGGTTTGATGCTACAGGATAGTTTGTAGAATTATATGTTAATATAGCCGTAGTTGTATCAGGAACGGTCCATGTTCCAACAGACGATGAAAAATTGGAAGTATCTACTTTTCCTGTATCAAACAAAGATGAATTTAATCCAATTCGAATAAACCCTCCTTGACCGTACGCGGCAGGTCCTGTTGGACCTGTTACACCTCGCCCAATTGGCCCAGATGGTCCCGAAGGTCCTGTAACTCCAGGAGGCCCACCTGCTGGGCCAGACGGTCCAGTGGGGCCAGACAATCCAGTAGGTCCAGTAGGTCCTGTGGGTCCCGAAGGTCCACTCGGTCCGGTAGATCCTGTTGACCCAACATTGATTACGCCCAAACTACTCCACAGCGCGCTTCCATCTCCAACTTTTATAGATCGACTATCTGTATCATATCCGAGTTCTCCTTCAGCAAGAGGTCCCGTTGCAGCTGCCCATTCTGATGCTGTGCCTCTCCGAATTTGTAATTGAACATATGGCATTTGTTTATTAAATTATGTTAAATTGGTCTGCCTAAATCAAACACTGGTCCGGGATTAAATATTGTACTTGGTCTTCCACCATCAAATGTAATTCCGTAAATGGTTGCGGTTGGACCTGTCGGACCAGTTGCCGCTTGAGGTCCTGTAGGTCCCGTTGGACCACTTGGTCCTGAAGGTCCCGTTGGCCCCGTGTTACCTAAATCACCAGTTCTATGAAATGAAATGACATACTGTAACCCAGTGTTAAACACTCCAGTTGGAGGACTTACAAATACAACTGTAATAGTGGTTACGTTTGCCGCATTCGTCAAACTAACAAGTTTAAAAATAGAATATGATGTCGGATCATTAGCTCCATATCTAAACGATTGAATCAGTATGTATCCTGGGTTGTTTATGGATGTTGAATCATCCCACGTTGCAATGTAATCCTTTACATTTCCCATTGTAAATGTTTCGTCGTGAATTTTGATTTGATCAATTAAATTGAATGGACCAGTTTGGTTAGACGCAAATTGACCTGTTGTTGGAATTGTCGATGTTCCTCCACCATACACATACAAAAGTCCTCCGATTGGACCCTGTGTACCTGTAGGCCCAGTTGTTCCTGTTACACCTGGATCGCCAGTAAGGCCAGTTGGTCCTGTTACTCCTGTATCTCCTTGAGGTCCTGTTGGCCCCGTTGGTCCAGATGGACCCGTTGGTCCAGTTGCAGCCTGTGGTCCCGTAGGACCCGTTACTCCAGAAGGCCCTGTTGGACCACTTGGTCCGGATGGTCCTGTTGGACCTGTATTTCCTGGAATTCCTTGAAATCCGGTTGGTCCTAAATCACCGGGAGTTCCTGGTCTTCCTTCTGGGCCTGAAATACCTTGAGGTCCCGTTGGTCCCATGTCGCCAGGCAGTCCAGATGGTCCTTCTGGGCCAGAAATACCCTGAGGCCCAGTTGGTCCCATAGCTCCCGGAACACCTTCTTTTCCTTCAGAGCCCGAAGGTCCTACGATTCCCTGTGGCCCCGACGGTCCAGTTACACCAGTTGGTCCATTGGGATCTCCTGGAATTCCCTTTGGACCGGTTGGGCCTGTATAACCTTGATCTGCAGCGGCTCCGTCAGCTCCCTTTGGCCCACTTGGTCCAATGGGACCAGTTGATCCAGAAGCTCCAATAGGTCCCGTTGGACCAGACGGCCCCGTTGGTCCAGACGGTCCAGTTGGTCCCGAAGGACCTGTTGGTCCAGAAGATCCAGTTGGTCCCGAAACTCCTGTTGGGCCGGAAGGTCCTGTAGGACCAGTTGCAGCTTGAGGTCCCGTTGCTCCTGTTGCGCCTGATTCGCCTGTAGGCCCGGTGGTTCCAGATGGACCCGTTGGTCCAGTTGCCCCTGACGGACCAGTTGGGCCAGAATTTCCAGTTGGACCCGAAGGTCCAGTTGCTCCCGAAAGTCCTGTAGGTCCAGTTGCCCCAGAAGGCCCAGTTGCCCCTGAAGGACCCGTTGGTCCCGAAGCTCCTGTTGGTCCAGACGATCCTGTTGGACCCGAAGGCCCAGTTGCCCCTGAAGGACCTGTTGGTCCGGAAGGTCCCGTTGGTCCGGAAGATCCTGTAGGACCAGACGGTCCCGTTGCCCCTGAAGGACCCGTTGGTCCCGAAGCTCCTGTTGGTCCGGAAGGTCCCGTTGGTCCTGAAACGCCTGTTGGTCCAGAAGGTCCTGTTGGTCCCGAAACGCCAGTTGGGCCAGAAGGTCCTGTAGGACCAGTTGCAGCTTGAGGCCCGGTTGATCCTGTTGCTCCTGATTCGCCTGTAGGTCCTGTGGATCCGGAAGGCCCGGTTGGCCCTGTTTCAGCTTGTGGACCCGTGGAACCTGTTGGTCCAGCAGCCCCTGTTTCTCCGGTGGCTCCGGTCATACCTAAATCACCGGCTGGTCCTGTAGCTCCCCTTGCGCCTACTGGTCCTGTAGCTCCGTCGTTACCAATTGCTCCAGTAGCTCCTGTTGGGGCTTGCGCACCCGTTGCTCCGATGTCTCCCGTTGGTCCCGTTGCTCCAGTTTCACCTCCTGCAGGACCCTGTTCTCCTCTATCTCCCTTAGGCCCTGTCGCACCTGTTACGCCTAGAGGACCTGTCGGTCCAGTTACACCCTGAGGTCCTGTTGCTCCAGTTGGTCCGGAAGATCCTGTTGGACCCGAAGGTCCTGTTGCTCCCGGAGGACCAGATGGACCGGTTGCGCCTGTTGGACCGGAAGATCCTGTTGGTCCTGAAGGTCCAGAGGCGCCTGTTGGACCTGTATCTGCTTGAGGCCCCGTTGCTCCTGTGCCTCCTCCAGAAGGTCCCGTCGCTCCTGTTGCACCTAATGGTCCCGTTGAGCCAGTTACTCCACCTGCGTCGCCTCTGTCTCCCTTAGGTCCCGTCGCTCCGGTTTCACCTCCTGCAGGACCCTGTTCTCCTCTGTCTCCCTTTGGCCCCGTCGCGCCTGTTACACCTGATCCACCCGTTGGTCCCGTTGGACCTGAGGGTCCGGTTGGTCCCGTTTCAGCTTGAGGACCAGTTGCGCCAGATGGACCTGAAGGCCCTGTTGGTCCAGTTGCCCCTGTTTCTCCGGTGGCTCCGGTCATACCTAAATCACCGGCTGGTCCTGTAGATCCCCTTGCGCCTACTGGTCCTGTAGCTCCATCGTTACCAATTGCTCCAGTAGCTCCTGTTTCGGCCTTAGGTCCAGTAGACCCCGTTTCTCCTGTTGGCCCCGTTGCTCCGGTTTCACCTCCTGCAGGACCCTGTTCTCCTCTATCTCCCTTAGGCCCTGTCGCACCTGTTACACCTAGAGGACCTGTCGGTCCAGTTACACCTTGAGGTCCTGTTGCGCCAGTTGGGCCGGAATTTCCAGTTGGACCCGAAGGTCCTGTTGCTCCCGGAGGACCAGACGGACCGGTTGCGCCAGTTGGACCGGAAGATCCTGTTGGTCCTGAAGGTCCAGAGGCGCCTGTTGGACCTGTGTCTGCTTGAGGCCCCGTTGCTCCTGTACCTCCTCCAGAAGGTCCCGTCGCTCCTGTTGCACCTAATGGTCCCGTTGAGCCAGTTACTCCACCTGCGTCACCTCTGTCTCCCTTAGGTCCCGTCGCTCCGGTTTCACCTCCTGCAGGACCCTGTTCTCCTCTGTCTCCCTTTGGTCCTGTCGCGCCTGTTACACCTGATCCACCCGTTGGTCCCGTTGGACCTGAGGGTCCGGTTGGTCCCGTTTCAGCTTGAGGACCAGTTGCGCCAGTTGGCCCTGTTGCTCCCGTTGGTCCAGCAGCTCCTGTTTCTCCTGTTGCTCCAGTCATGCCTAAATCACCGGCTGGTCCTGTTGACCCCCTTGCTCCTACTGGTCCTGTAGCACCATCATTACCAACCGGTCCTGTAGCACCTGTGTCAGCCTTAGATCCAGTGGGTCCCGTTTCTCCAGTGGGACCCGTTGGTCCTGTTGAACCCTGTGGTCCGGTTGGTCCTGTTTCAGATTGAGGTCCAGTTGCTCCAGTTACTCCACCAGCATCTCCCTGTAGTCCTCTAGGTCCCGTTGCTCCTGTAACTCCACCAGCATCTCCCTGATCTCCTTTATCTCCTTTTGGACCGGTTGAACCAGTTGCTCCACCCGGATCACCTGATTCTCCTTTATCTCCTTTTGGACCGGTTGGGCCCGTATTTCCCAGAGGACCAGTGCTTCCAGAAGGTCCGGTTGGGCCAGAATCTCCTTGTGGTCCAGTTACACCTTGGGGACCCTGTGCTCCTGTTTCGCCAACTGAACCACTTGCTCCAGTAACCCCATTTATTCCGCTTGGGCCAGTGGATCCTATAGGTCCTGTTGGACCAGTTGCAGCTTGAGGCCCAGTCGCTCCAGAATCTCCTCGTGGGCCAGTTGCTCCTGTTAATCCTAATCCACTTGCTCCCGTGGGACCTGTAGAACCTTCTGTTCCTGTTGCGCCTAAAGAACCAGTGGCACCTGAGGGACCTGTAGCTGCTTGAGGCCCAGTGGGACCTGTTGCGCCCGATAAACCAGTTGTACCGGTTGCGCCTGAGGGACCCGTAGCTGCCTGAGGTCCAGTTGGACCAGTTGCGCCTGAAGAACCAGTGGCGCCTTCTGTTCCTGTTGCGCCTGAAGAACCAGTTGTACCTGTAGGTCCAGTGGCGCCTTCTGTTCCTGTTGCGCCCGAAGGACCCGTAGCCGCTTGAGGCCCAGTTGGACCAGTTGCGCCTGAAGAACCGGTGGCGCCTTCTGTTCCAGTTGCGCCTGAGGGACCCGTAGCTGCCTGAGGTCCAGTTGGACCAGTTGCGCCTGTTGGCCCAGAGGAGCCAGTTGGTCCAGTATCTCCAGATGCTCCTGTCGGTCCCGTTGCAGCTTGAGGACCAGTTGCGCCTGTTGGCCCAGAAGATCCAGTTGCTCCCGAGGCACCCGACGGTCCAGTAGGTCCAGTATCTGCTTGAGGTCCAGTTGCACCTGTACCTCCTCCGGCAGCACCGGTAGCGCCTGTTGCGCCTAATGGTCCAGTTGATCCAGTTACGCCACCAGCGTCTCCTCGGTCTCCCTTAGGTCCCGTTGCTCCTGTAACTCCACCAGAATCTCCCTGATCTCCTTTATCTCCTTTTGGTCCAGTTGGACCTGTTATACCTTGGATACCTGTAGGACCAGTAGCTCCGGTTACTCCAGCACCCGTGGGACCGGTTGAACCCGAAGGACCAGTAGGTCCTGTACCCCCGCCAGAACCAGTAGCTCCAGTGGCTTGATCATAAATGAATCGTCCAAGAATTGAATCCGGAAATGTGATTGTTGGAGAAGTGTTGATTGCCGTTAAAGCAGGAAGGTTATTTGCGTTCAGTTCAAAAATGAAGCCGTTTCCAGTGAGAAATCCCCCTCCTTCAACTCCTCCAGATGGATCGATTTTTTTATTCATTCCACCAACATCTTCCAGAATTGCAACAACTGTAGTTGCATTTTGACTCGTAATGCTTTTAATTTTAAATACATAACCATTCAGAGAACTGGTAGCATACATCCCAACTGCAACATTGTTACCAGTGTAGCTTGCTTGTGCCCCCCCAGATGTGTATGTTTGTTCTGTAATTGTCAAAGTTGCAGGATAGTCATTTCCTGAAATTGTCGCATCCGGTGTATTTCGGAAATATGCTCCCAGACATAATGGCGGATTCAGCGGCATATTATTACTGAAGAAGGTTATATATAAATAAAAACACCATAATTATTCGCTGAGCTATCATTTGTAGCGGATGGAAATGTTGTTCCAGTTATACTAATTAATAGTAACCAATTCGAACCATTGTATGCCAAGAAACACTGTGGATAACCAGCAGAGTATGTTCCGTGAGGTAAAGCTACTGTTTTATACGATCGCGTATATGTAGTACCTGAGCCTCCACCCACTGTTGAACTCCCAACATAATAGGCGATTGTCCCATTTGCTTGAGGAGGATTTGTTGATGTGTAAGTTGAAGAATTATATGTTAAAATTGCGGTTGTACTGTCTGGAACAGTCCAAGTTCCTACTGTTGATGAAAAATTAGATGTATCAACTTTTCCTGTATCAAACAGTTTTTCAGTTGTTACACCAATTCGAATAAACCCACCCGAACCATATGCAGCAGGACCAGTTGCTCCAGAATTACCCGTAGGTCCAGTTGGTCCTGTTACTCCCGACGGCCCTGTTGGACCTGACAACCCAGTAGGCCCAGTCACACCAGAAGGCCCTGTAGGTCCAGTTGCCCCAGTTGATCCCTGTGGTCCAGTTACCCCAGTAGGACCATTAGGGGGTCCCTGTTCTCCCCTTGGTCCAGTTGGTCCAGTGTTACCAAGAGGTCCTGTTGGCCCTGAAAGTCCAGTTGGACCTGTTGAACCAGTCGGACCAGAAGGTCCAGTTGGACCAGTCGTTCCAGAAGGTCCCGTTGGTCCGAGAGGTCCAGTTGGACCTGTTGAACCTATGTTGATGTAGGACAACCCAGTCCAGAGAGTTGTACCATCTCCAACTTTCAATTTTTTTGTATCTGTTTCGTAACCCATTTCACCCTGCAATAAAGGACCTGTTGCGGCATTCCATTGAGTTTGAGTGCCTCTCCGTAATTGAAGCTGTATATACGGCATTGTTAAATAAGTTGGTTTAAATTGGAGTTCCTAAATCGAATACTGGACCTTGTAAATATTGCGTATCTGGTTCTCCTCCATCAAAATTTGTAACGCCTGTATCTCCCTTTGGTCCAGTTGCTCCTTGGGGGCCTGTAACACCAGTTGGTCCAATAAGTCCAGAAGGACCTGTTGGTCCAGTATCTGCTTTAGGTCCAGTCGCTCCTGTAACTCCTGACGGACCTGTTGGACCAGTTGCACCAGTTACTCCTGAAGGCCCAGTCGCCCCGGTTACTCCTGAAGGCCCTGTTGCTCCTGTAACTCCGGAAGGCCCAGTAGAACCAGTTGCACCTTGTGGTCCAGTCGCTCCTGTAACTCCTGACGGACCTGTTGGACCAGTTGTACCTTGAGGTCCCGTTGGACCCGTAACTCCCGAAGGCCCAGTCGCTCCTGTAACTCCTGACGGACCTGTTGGACCAGTTGTACCTTGAGGTCCCGTTGGACCCGTAACTCCCGAAGGCCCAGTTGCTCCTGTAACTCCCGAAGGCCCAGTTGGACCAGTTGTACCTTGAGGTCCCGTTGGACCAGTGGGGCCTATAGGTCCCGTTGAACCAGTTGGTCCTCCTGGGTCGCCTTTTGCTCCTGTGGGACCACCAGATCCCTGTGGTCCAGTTGCGCCACTAAAATATCCAAGATCTCTCCACTTTTTTATACCATCTCCAACTTTCATTTTTCCAGTATCGGTTTCAAGACCAAACTCACCTTCTGCAAGAGTAGGGTTCACAGACGTCCAATCCGCCGCTGTATCACGACGTATTTTTAATTTGACAATTGTTGTTGTACAACTTGACATTTCTTATTATATGTAGCACACTGTAGTTGTAAGCGCATCACCAAGATCAAGCTCAAACGTTGCCACGGCGTTCGCGTCACTACCATCGAAGATATTACAAGATTCTGTATTCGCATCACCACCATCGTACAGATTCTCGCAAATCTTACGTCTAATGACTCCTGGACACATTCCTGATAAAAAGTAAGTTTCTAGAGATCCATTTGTTGAACCACTATGGCTGAACTTTGTAAAATATCCACAGCTGTTTGAACCTATAATCGCACGTCTGCGTTTGTACTCAGTAGACATAGATGCATCTCCAGTTTTTGAAACAATAATTTTATTTTTTCCAACTTGAATTGGTACCGGCAGAGCTCCTGTGGGAACTTCGTATGAATCCTTGGGGGTAAGCATATACGAGAATACTCCACTTCCAATTATTAGAAATAGAATTCCAATAAATAGAGTGTTGATTGTAAACTCAAATTTTAATCGACTAAGGAAACTCATTCCTCAATTACATTATACGCACATGAGTAAATGCTCCATTACACTTCGTACAAACTCCAAGCTTTTTCACAGAATAAATAAGATCCGTAGATGTACAACTACATAATTTGGTAGCAGTATTTTTAACACTCGGGCTGGTCGTGGATGCCTGAGATGTTAATACATAATCTGCAGTTTGAGAAGCAATATAATCTGTCCAGCTTGAGGCAGTGCGACGAATTTTTGATGTTCCCGTTGTAGAGAATACATTGATAGGTCCGCCAACATAATACTGCTGAGGAAATTGAGGAGGTACAATATCTTTGTTATAAATTTCGGATGAACTTGTTAGTACACCACTTGTAGAACTATTTGAATACCCATTCGCCCGTGCTCCCCGAAGACGCTTTAGTCTTACCCAGTCTCCTGCGCTCAATCCACGTGTTCCTTGCTGAGCATTTGACATTCCAGCTGGAGATGAAACAAAAGCATTGTTTGCCATTTACGATACTACTGAGGTAAAAAAGCGAATCTCTCCAGGAGCTGTTCGTAATCCAAGTTGTATGAGGCGCTTTGAATCTTCAAAAGCTGGAAAGTCAAAAATTTGATTTGTGTCTGGATCGATTAATAAAACGATATTCTTTACTTTAATCTTTTGAAGACGTCTCGATTTGCGCTGTACATTTCTCATATAAAGAGTATCTCGGTCATCCACCAAGTATGAAGGTTTGAACGCCAAATCTTCTGACGTAGACGTACTATCGAATCGCAAGCACTGAAGCGTGGGCTCATTCTTTGCGTGGAGCTTACGATGAATTTCGCAATCGACTGCAGACTGTTTCAGGATATTTGAAATATTTTTAATCACTCTTCCCTTTTCATACGATACTTCCCAAAGGAACTCGTCTGAGGTCATAAACGCTTCACGAGGTTCCCCTCCTTCGTATCGTTTCAGAACCATATCATTGCGTCGAATGGGTACAACGTTGGGACCTTCTTGTGTATTCGATTGCTGATCCGTAAACACAGTTAAATATACTTTTACTTTTACAGTTCGTTCTTCAAGAGGAAGTCCAGCGTGAGAACAAATACGAATCGCACGACCGATAGCCTGATCGATTAGAGCGGGGTTCCAGTGAGACTCCATAATGTAAACATTACGAACATTTCGCAAGTTGATACCTTCAGCTCCCGATTTGGTGGCCATTAAAACACAAAGTTTCTTTTCTTTAATCGAATCAGCTAATGTTGGAGGAAATCCTGATTCATATCTACCGGAACTATCTGGACCATTAAAAATTTGTCTCATGAATTCACGCTCTTCTTCCTTCTCTTCACCTGTATAGAAAGCAAATGCAGGGACACCCTGTTTTAAAGAAGGGTCTTCTATCCAGAGTCCATTCTGTTTTATAATTTTGTATTCCTGAAATCCGTTCGCTTCCAAAATTGCAGCAAAGATACCAACACCCTGGAGAGCGCGATAGTTCGAATACAAAAACTGGTTTTTGAAGCTACCCGGTTCACCGACACTTGCTTTCAATTCTTTCAAGATTTGTAACATCTTTGGTGAAAAGTTTTGCAGAGCTACTTCTGAAAGATACTTGTCGGGAGACGCTTTAATCTTTGCCAAAATTACGGGGTTCGAAAGTTTTACAGGATCATCTTCAGTTGTTCCCTCGGGAACTTCAACTTTGATTTCGGGGGGCAGTGCGTAGTTACAAACTAGACGAGACCCAGCACGATACGAACCATAATCTTCGTCCAAGTTTGTCTTCATACGACCCTTTCGCGAATCTCTTTGAAGTTCAATCCAGCGCTCCTCCAGGTATCGCAAAAACTGCTCTTCTGACATGGGAATCTTTGTGAGAGTTGTATCTTCTTCAATTCTCTTTGGAAGAAGACGTTCATCCGCAGTTCTGAAATAGGAAACCAAACCTTGAATACGTCTTCCAAATAACATTGGATTCTTCACGTTCAGTCCATCAATAAATGTGTTTACAAAGTCTTCAAACTTGGTAGGAAGACACTCAAGCTCTTCGACTACAAACTTTTCGGGAGATTCTAATTCAATTCCTCCAAATTCTCCTTCAAACTTTGACTTCCAACTTCCTACCCACGCCTTTATATCCGGGTCCTGATTGAACTCTTTATCATACCGAACTGCAATGCGTTCATTCTTTTCGTTGTACACACTTTCAAAGTGAGGAGGGTTTCGAGTTAACAAAATTTGACGTTTCACTGCATTATACTCAATCGTATCTACATCCTTAAGTCCACGGAAAAATGCAGTCATCAATCCTTCATCCCACGAAATAGCCTGTTTTGTAGGAATGGTAATTCGTTCAATAGGTCCACGCAGAAGATTCATTAAGTAAGCAATTTCATTCGGACGATTGATAATTGGTGTTCCAGAAAGAGCTACAACTTTGCAATCTTTGGCGTTATAAATCATATCGTAAATCTTTCGACGAATGTCACTTTTGTTGACTATACTTGCAGTTAAGTTGTGTGCCTCATCAATGATCACAGTTGTATTATCAAACATGTGAGGTTGATCGGGGGGAAGAATCTTATCAATATTTGTTTTGCTGATACCGTTGTAGTTAATGAATGTAAACCGCTGATCTAATACATCATCAATTTGTTCACCAATTTGAGTTTGAGTTTGTTTATCTAACGTTGTATAGTTAGGAGGACGATTGGGGATCGTAATATAGAATCGACCATTCTTATCGAGGTAGGTATCAGAAATACCCATACCCTTTGCCATTTCACGATCTTCGGGAGTACGAATTGATTTGGGTTCCCAAAAGTTTTCAAATCGATAAACTGGATCTCCGCACTTGCGAATTTCACCACGGAAGTTCTGCTGAAGTGAAGCAGGGAGTAATATGAACACCTTTCGAGTTGTCAGGAGAGACTCCGCAACACCTATAGCAGAACATGTCTTTCCTGATCCGAGGCCGTGGTACAGCAGAAGTCCTCGATAAGGAGTTTCAGCTAAAAGGTAATCTCTCACAATCTTTTGGTGATCCAATAGGTCTCGAGAGTTTTTAGACATGTCACCCTGTCGCTTACAAAGATCCTCTTCGTTGTCTGCAGTATCTAAGGGGTCAATCACCTTGTCACGATATTTTCGAAAGATTCGAACTATAGAATCGGCAAATGCCTTTCTATTTGGTAAAACGTATGGTTGAGCCATTGTTTTTGACACGGAATAAACAATGGAGGCAACTATTCGCAAGAATCCCCGTTTATGGATGATTGTAATTTATCTTTTTCTAGTCGCTGGGTTCCTATATTTTCGACCTACTGTTGCTTTTGGAAAAGAAGGTCGAATCCGTCCATTTGGAGTTTCTGACAAAGAATCTACTGTATTTCCAGTTTGGTGGTGGATGTTCGCATTTGCGGTAATGTCGTATATGGGAGTCGTGTATGTTCTTGACTATTCTATGATTTAGGAGCCGAAGCATTCTTTTCTTCGGCTTCCTGTTTTGCCTGGAGCTCTGCCATAAGTTTTTGTTTGAATTCAGTCATTTCCTTTGCATCTGGATTACAGGCTACCTTTTCAGTATTATGAATATTCCAAACTGTCATAATCCAGGTGAACAGCATAACTACATATCCCACTCCAAAAATCGGAGCCTTATCTTCGGGAACTCCAAAGGATTGTAAGGGAATTGAAAACCAGTTTCGAATAAATTCAAAATAGGTTGTTACTCCGTAAAAAAGAGTTGGGAGTGTCGCCCAAATTGCTCCCTGTTGAGCACTTACTGACCAATTTAGTTTAGAACAATTTAATTGACTAGACAGCAGAGAGATAACAACTCCTGAAATAAAGAGAACTCCGTATACCGCAATTAATGAATAAGCCCATAATTTGTAGTCCATTACCTTAATCATAGAGTTTGAATTCTTCGTTCTAACTCTCCGATCATGGCCTTTCGTTCTACATAGTGAGGACGTGTAATTTCCTTACATTCTTTCAAAGTTTTCCAAGCAACGGCAGAAACTTCACGTCTCTGCATGTTTGTAAGTTTTTGAGTAAGATCGATTAGCTTTGAATCTTTTAAGGTCGCAACATAATACACGTGTTTGTATTTGATATTGTTTGTTCCAGTAAAGACTTCTGTGAAACAAAGCTTCTCAACTACATCGTAAGCATTTCCTGGAATATTCGTTTCTTCCCAAAATTCTCGAGTCGCACAATCCATATCTGTTTCACCTTTTGACCGACGTCCTTTCGGGAATCCCCATTCTGGTTCCATGTGGACACTTTTTGCTTCTGAAATTAGTTTTGTTCGATCAATTGTTTCATAATTTGATTTTGAAATTTCATATTCAAGTGAGTGAGTATCCCGACCTTGTCCCCAAAGTTTTGACCAAAGCGTATCAAACTCTTCAGTTTGAATTGCTTTCTGTTCTGCAATTGTCATGTTTGACAAAAGCTTTTTAATGTAAACAGGATCAGTTGGATCATACTTTCCTCGAATAAATTCCATATAGGCCATACTATCTTTGCGTCTCACCATAAGTACACTTACGTCTCCCGGATCGATTGGAAGTGTCATTGGCTCGAACACTCCTCGCAGTAGTAGTATTCCACAGGATGTAATAGGGTCCTTACATGTTTTAAATATATGACCTCGACCTCCGCAGTTGTTGCAGTACATTATTTTCGTGTTCATCGTTCACTGTATCTTGGTTCGTTTTTTAGTAAGGTATTTCTTACAAATGGGATTAGGAAGTTCTAAAGTTGATATTCCAACAATTACGACTCCGGTCAGCGATTCTTCGTCGGTAAAGGAAGCTGCATTTGTTCCACTGGCAACAGCAGAAGCAAAGGAAGCCGAACTGGCTGGTCAAATTGAGGCAACTCGTCAGCAGGCACAGGAAAAATTGGGAGAGGTAGGATCTCAATTAACCGGTGCACTCAGTAGTATTTTTAGATGGAAGATCTTATTTTGGCTTGCTGCTATTCTTGTTGTCGGGGCTGTACTCATTTTTAGTTATGACTACCTTGCTATGAAGAACGGTTGGCCGACGATTTTATTACCTGCTCCTCCTCAAACTCCTTCTCCTCCCCCTGGAGGCGGAAGTGATAACGACAAAGTAACAGCGCCGACTGGATCACAGCAAGCAACTCCTCCCAAAGTTGGATCAAATCCCCCTCTCTTTTCCAAATTTACAAGTGCTGTAACTGGTTCAGATAGCAGTGGAGATTTAGCATCTTCTTTACACGATGCTACAACCTCTCTTACAATTCCTGCGACGAGTGCTCCTCTGTCTAATCAATCTCAGGGAGCCTATGGTGTTCAGTGGTGGATGTTTGTGAAGGATTGGAACTACGGATATGGAAAAGAAAAGCAAGTTCTGATTCGTCCAGATGCTACGAACTCCTCCGTGATGAATCCCTCTATTTCTCTCCATCCGACAGACAACAGTTTGAAGGTAAGCATTTCTGTGTTCCCAACTGGAAACGGTGCCTCAAAGACTGAACCGGCTCCTGCAACTGGTTCCGGAGCAGCCACGGATGATGTATTCATTTGCGAAGTCCCCAACATTCCTCTTCAAACTTGGTTCTCTGTAAGCGTAACTGTGTTTGGCAAAAATGCAGATATCTACATCGATGGAAAACTTGTGAAGTCCTGTATGTTGCCCGGTGTTCCGAAACCTGCGGTTGGAGACATACAAATTTCACCCAACGGCGGATTTTCTGGATACGTCTGTAACGTGTATCACTATCCTCGTATGCTGACTCCTTCTGATGCCATGACATTCTATTCTGCGGGATCTTCTTGCTCGAAAGACGTTTCATCTTCTGGAGTCAGCTCTTCTTCTCTTTCTGGATACTCAATTAAGTTTGGAGTGTACGATACTCTTGGGAAGCAGGTTCAGCAATATACATTCTAAGAAAGTCGGGCCACTTGCGTCTCGTATACTTCACAATGTTTCGTTCTATAAGTTTTGACTCAATGTAATATGTTTTATATGACTCAACAACATCTTCTTGCTTATACTGATCAGGCATAGCAAGAGATGGTCTTGTAAATCCGGCGTAATAAATTGATTTAGGGGGATTGTTCAAAAGCCAAACAACATGAGCCTCCGTTTTATGAATCTTCTCCTCACCATAGCGATACTGGTACTCCTTGCAGAGCCACCATGCCAGTGAAGCCAGCCACATGTAGTTTGCCAAACTTGTTCGCACCCAAATTGCACAGGGGTGATTCTTGTGTGCGAGCTTGTATGCGGTAATTGGAAGATTTTCCGGATTCAAAATCCAATGTGCCGAATACAAAAGTTGGGCAGATTCGATAATCATCTTTACAACATGTTTATCACAATGTAGTCTTGCTGCCTCCTTAGGATTGAAAGACAGAAAGAATATATTCATTCTCTGCTGTATCTGTTTCATCTGGGAATTAATCCATTTTAGAAGTAATGGATTCTACATCAATTCTACTTGTAGTCGTTGTGACAGGTGCTGTTCTATTTTTGCTTTATAAATATGGAAGTTCAATTGGATTATCATCGTCTTCAAATCAACTAGTGAGTTCATCCATTGATGGAAAGAAACAGTTTGACAGTGGAGTCAGTCTCCCTACTTCAATCAATCAGCCGCAAGGATTGACGTTTTCATACGCTGCATGGATTAAGGTGGATGACTTTTCGTACCGATATGGACAAGAAAAAGTAGTCTTTATCAAAGGTCCCACCGATTTATCTTCCATGTGCCCCGGCGTCTTCTTTGATGGAAACACAAACTCTATGTTAGTAAAAGTAGATACATTCGGAGCCAGAGAAGTTATTGTTGTTTCAAACCTTTCCGCCAAGAAGTGGTTCCATCTTGCAATTGCGATTGATCAGGATTCAATCGATGTTTATATAAACGGTGTGCTCTACACACACCGTTCTATTCCTCAAGTTCCTCGTCAGAATCCCAGTACAGTACATGTGGGAGTCGGAGGAGGATTTGATGGACAAGTTGCTTCTCTGAATTATTATAATTATTTCTTACAGCCTGCTGATGTAAAGTCAATCATGGGTAATCCACCTGAACTTGATAAGTCAAATGTGGCTGCGCCTCAACCTCCATATTATGATATTACTTGGTGGACTGGTCGCTAGCGCGTAGGAATGATTGTGTTTGGACTTCCGGACGGAATAGCTTGTAAAGCAGCACTCGCCGCGGCAGCTTGTGCACTCTGAGCCTGTCCTTGCTGCTTTAAACTTTGGTAATCGGCTTTCAGCGTTTGAAGATCTTGGTTTACCGAATCAAGATCTGTTTGAAGACTTGATAAAGTTGGATTTGGGTTGCTCAGGTGCTCGCGAATAAAGTGCTCACGATTCGCCATCACATACAGCGTCCAAACAATCAGAACAATCATGGCAAAGAAGTAAAGTTTCTTCTTAGGAAACATCTTTGCTTAATGTAATACAAATGAGTTCTTCTCAAGGAGCAAATACAGGAGCAACTGGTGTTGCAGCAGGATATGCTTACGATACCGATTCTCTCCGCGATGCGTCAGATTGGACACGTCAGTTAAAGGAACGACAAGCCTATCGCATGTATAAGTCAACTTATACTGGTAACAAAGATACAGGTTCTGAACCTTGGATTAAGTATGGAAATCAGTTCCGATACACATACTTATTTGGAAAGTTCAAATGTGGTTCATGCTCTGGTAGCCCGTTTAATGGTGGAGTTAATGGAGTTGTTGGCGGCGCCTAAACGTTTTGTGTAATTGGTGTTTCACTTTTGCTCGTTGAGTTTTGTTTAGTGACGTAGGTGCATACGTAAAGAAGTATTCTAAAAATTCGGGGGACGACTTGTTCTTTGAAAGTTCTGTGTACATCTTTGATTTTTCTACACGCATATCCACTAATGACTTCTGTTTTCCTAAACAGGTAATTGGAGTCAACAGCTTGTAACGACGAGGAAGATTATCATTTGCCATTTCAACTAATCGCTGTGCGGTACATAAGAAACGCTGTTCAGGCATTTCTTCAAGAAAATGTTCAGGTGCATACAAAATTGCAAAAAAGAATTGAAGCAACGTCGGAATTGACGCAATCATGAGTCCGCTGGCTCCTTTGTGGTAACTGTGACATGCCTCTGTTTCATAAATCCGGATTACAGTGTTGCCCGATTTTGGATCATCAATGTCGGTGTGCGGCGGAATAAGTTCACCATACCGAGGAATTTCTTTTACTTTTAATTTGAATCCTAACTTTGGTTCAAAAATAGTTAAAAACTTTTTTGTCATTTCTGATCGCTTGTCTGCAGTTACAAGCACGTCTAGCGGAAGCATCCACTTATCAGTTGGCTTCTGCTGTAGAATCGACGCATTAAATCCGAGGAGCACAACTGTTTCCTTAATTAAAAGATTTTCAATTTCTTCTTTTACTTCGGGTGTCAGGTATGCGTCATTCATCTTTTCATCCACAGCAGGACACTCAACCGAATAGTGTTTGTTTAAAAGCATGAGACGCGAGTAAACTTTCTTCCAACGAGATACGTCACCTTTGGGTCTTGAAAGTTCTAAATAAATTGACATACGAAGAAAGTTTGGAGGAACATAATGAATATTCTCTTTCTCGATACTATTTTTCCAAAGCTTTTCAAAAATAGGTTTATCTAGGTGAGAAATGTCGGCAACACCAATGTAGTCTGAAAATACTTTGAATGTTCCAAGATGGACTCCAGGCTTTACTTCAACACTTCGAAATCCGGCGGCTACCAATTGGTCTGCCAGTTTTGCAGCGTGAACTTGGGGGGTTTCCGAAAAGAAGTCGTAGTCGGGAATATCCTTTTCAGGGTCATAAAATCGATCCTCCTTTGGAAGAAGATTATTAATTGCAGTCCCTCCGTAACACATTACACGGTTTGATTTGATAAAATCTTCTACAATTGAAAGAGCCGTTTGTACAACGGGATTTGTTGCATTTTCTTTATCAATTAATTCCTGAGCAAGTTGCGCTACTTTATCAATGGCAGCATCCATTACTCATCTATATGGAAAATGATTAAAGAAATAATTCCTACATCAATCAAGGGATGGTAAAACGAGCGTCTCGGGAGAGTCCTAAGGACAGGACTGGATCCGCGGATCTTTCGGACATAAGTCCGGTTGCGAAAAGAAGACGGTATGAATTACGAAAGCGAAAGCTATCTTCTGGGTCAGAACCTCCGAATGATAATAAAAAGAAGAAAAATAAAGTTTGTAAAGAAGAGGAAGTTTTATGGGTCGATGACGATACACTTTATTCTGACTCAGATAGTGATTCTGATTATGTTCCTCCTGACGAAGCTCCTGTATCTGTAAATATTCACTTTCACACTAACATTCCAAATGTAGAGGAATCGGAGACTGAAAGCGAAGAAGAAAAGGTTGATAACGATGGCTTCATCATGTACTTGTTGGACAAGTACGTTGGAAAAGTTCAGGAAGAAGATGAGGAGGAAGAAGATAAACCAAGGAAATCAAAACGAGGAAAAGATAAGATACCCATCAAGCTAACAAGTACAGAAACTAAATACTATAATACACTTAAGCCTAAAAAGCAAAAAGAACTTTTTGAAGTCATGTCTCGAATTGCAAAAATGGGATTTGAAGATGGAGAAGTTCCTTACAAATTTAAGGTACTTGAACTTCCAGTTTCGGATTACACAAAGTCTCAAATTATCAAAAAGGTAAATTCATTATCCGATATGCCACCCGACAGCGGAGAAGCGTACAAACTTAAAAATTGGATCGATGGGTTCTTTCGCATTCCGTTTGGCAAGACAACTCCTCTGCCTGTAAAGTATTCAGATGGACGTGAAAAATGTACTGACTTTATGAAACAGTCTCGTGATATCATGAACAAGTCTATTTATGGAATGAACGGAGCTAAAACACAAATCATGCAAATCTTAGCTCAGTGGATTGTAAATCCAAATTCAGTTGGTAACGTAATTGCTCTCAAAGGTCCAATGGGTGTCGGCAAGACATCCTTTGCTAAGAATGCAATTGCGAAAGTCCTGAATCGTCCCTTTGAATTTTTCAGTTTAGGTGGAGCTTCTGATGTTTCAAACTTTGTTGGACACTCGTACACGTACGAGGGTTCTATTTGGGGACGTATCGCGGATGCTCTCATGCATGCCGGAACGATGAATCCAGTTTTCTACTTTGATGAGCTTGATAAGATTTCAACTACTCCTCACGGTGAAGAAATTGTGAGCATGATGATTCACATGACAGATCGTTCACAGAATGCAGAATTTCACGATCGCTACTTTTCTGGAATCGACTTTGATCTGTCTCAATGTTTATTCGTCTTTTCACTGAACGATATCGAAAAGGTACATCCAATTCTGCGTGATCGCATGACGATTATTCAATGTGATGGTTATAACGAAAAAGACAAGAAAGAAATCTTGAAAGGATATGTGTGGCCTCAGCTGCTGGACCGTTTAAAGTTTGAATCAACCGAATTGGATCTAACAGATCAAGCAATAAACTTTATGATTAAAGAATATTCAAATCAAGAAAAGGGTGTTCGCACACTAATTCGTACAGTTGAAACTTTGATGACCCGCTTGAATATGCTTCGCGTATCTGCTGACGAATCTATGAAAGAGTATTCCTTCTATATGGATGTTGCGTTTCCCTTAAAGATAGATGAAAAAGTTGTAAAAATTTTGCTTGGAGACTTGAGCCCCAAGGAACCCGAAACTTGGGTTCACATGTACACTTAAACACTTACTGCAACAAATCCTACTACTTCATCTCTGTCGTTTCGAATAAATCCCACCGTCATCTCTACATCCTGGTCGAACATTAGGGGATCGACCCAGGATTTCCACTGAGAGACTGGAACTTTATTGTCTTTGAGAATTTTGAGTGCTTCGTTCAGTCGAGTGGTAAGATCTTCAATTTCCATAAGTTTTGGCATAAGTCGTCCAAGTACATCGGCAATTGATTCCTGTGAACCAATTCCGTCCATATATCCTGCTAGAATATTACAAAGTCTTGACAGATTTCCTTGAGCACACATTCCAATATTGTCTTCCATCTCCTGCTTTAGAACCCGACATAGGTCAGGCTTATCAGGAGATGATAGAATGAACTGCCATACACCGTCTAGAACTTTTCCGTAAATACCTTTTCCAAGTTCGTAAATTGATTCGTCCTGACAGTACTTTGCTGCCATTTGCCAGGCAGCTTTGGGAGTAAGGCGACACGTCATAATGATATCCCCAGGAGTTTTTGAGCACTCCCGTGCGTTCCACTTGTATTCAGCTGGAACCGGGACTGTTAGAATAAGTGCCACCATATCTTTCGTCATCTGTACAGATCTCTGCGTGTGAATGTTTTGATTATCATTTGCAAATTGTGCCAATTCTCCTTGGACACGTTCATTGTTACGATGAGCAAGTCTATCTCGCAGATCTTGTTCTACTGCTAGAGCATGTTGTCTCTCTAGTTCCGCTCGGTTTTGAGCGATTCGATCTCTAAATGCTTCCATTCGAAGTCCGTTATTACGACGTCTTTCTTCTTGTTGCTGACGTCTGCGCTCTTGAGCGGGTGCATCTGGATCAATTCCAGTTTGATGAATCCGCTCTCGTTGTTGTCTTTCCAAAAGCAGATACTCGTTTCGCTGATTATTTCGAAGAATTTCTTCTTCGCGATCAAACTCTTCATGTATAATATTTCGAAGCTCAGCGTTTGGCTCTACTCGAATTCTGTCGTGCCACATAACCGAAAGTTCTCGTACAGCTTTTTTGTGTGTATACGTAAGTTCTTTCAGAGCAGTTGCGTTTGGCCCATTGTTATGAACTGTATTTAGGTGAGTGCGGCATCGCCGCTCACCTACAATTGCATTAGCACTACAACGATCTCCGTCGGCCTTGATGCCTACGCACTGTTGTCTGGCTGCCATTTTTCTTGGATGTATATTTTGAATGAGATGAACTTTCCGTTTTTCATTCAAAAATGTTGTTCATAAAATTAATTTTATTATATCACTGTATGGTGTCTCCACTGCCGTAGGTACTCAAAGAGTACAATCGATGCAGCAATAGATACATTCAAACTACGAATCAATCCGTATTGAGAAATTGAAACTTGTGGAGTATCCTTCATTGCTTCAAGAAATTTTTTCGGAATTCCATCGCTTTCTGATCCCACAATAAAGCAAACTGTTTTTGAAAAGTACGATTTGAAATTCATCTCTTCAAGTGCAGTTCCTCCCTGTTCAACCAGAATCGGTTGAAGATTGTTCTCTTCAAAGAACTCATGTGTAATAAAATCAACTTTGTGAATCTTTACATAATGATTGGCTCCCACTTCCGGGCGAGCATCATATCTGCGTTTACCTACGATCCATACATCGGAACAGCCCAGTACTGCAGCTGTTCGGATGCTCATAGCAATGTTCATATTTCCATCCAGGTTGAACAACATTAGATGAACTGGAAGTGCCAGTGAATAAGCAATCTTTGTAAGTTCATTTGGATTTTTATTTTGGAAGCAAGTGTGAACGTTGTACTTGATTGCGTTCATACGTCCATGACTAGGGTCTTCCATTTTGGTGTGGAGTTAAAAATGTTTTTATGAGTTATTTCCGTTTTTAAACCTAAAAACCCCTCCATGGGTTCACCTCACTCCAAGGTTTTACTTTAGTGACTGTATCCTTACCAGTCATACTGTGGCGGTACGAAGTAGTCCTCATCCCAGTCTGCAATTTCACCCTCCTTTGGATCATGATTCCCAGAAGCAAGAACACTCCCGTCCTTCTTGTAGGTGATCCAACTTCCATCCGGAAGATACTTTCCGACGAGTTTGTGCGAGTAAGTCCCATAATGTTCCACAGAACCGTCTGAGAGTTTCCTCACATCAAGACTTCCGTCGATATTGTACTTCTCATACGACCCATCCGGATAATCCCGACGGTCAAGTCCTCCATCGTACGTCTCTACCGTACCATCTGGCAACTTCTTGTACACCAAGCTAGAAGTATACTTCGGTTGAAAATTCCTGTATTCCACATCGTTTGCTTTGTACTCCTCCACAGTTCCATCGGGCAGTTCCCGATACAACATCCGTCCATTCCGATCAAACTCCTCAACAGTACCATCTTCCTTTTTGTGGTATTTGAGCTGTCCGTTCGACCAGACCTTCTTCGCCCCCAGCTCCCCGCCTCCCGCGGCACTGGACGCATTAGACGCCAATTCCGGAATAACCTTAACGACTCCGGCGCCGGTCAGATCCTTATTACGCGTGTCGACTCCATCGCGGGCTGTCTGGTTGCCACCCGAGGTCATTTCATGAGCCATCAAGGCTCTTCGTTTTAATTTTAAAAATTTCGTTTTTCATGGAAAAATCCCCAATGAGATCTTTTCCGTTCCTCTGCATCCACTCGGTTATACCGAGTAGACCATTCCTACAGGCGTCGGCCCAGCCTTTACGGCTTGCTTGCGCTTCTTGGCCCGCTCTCGCGCCTTTCGGTTCTTCTCCTTGCGCTCCTCATCGCTGAGGGCTACGCTGGAAGCAACCGAGACCGGTTCCGGCTCGTACTCGTCGTACATCGGACGGTTGTAGAGCGCCTCGAACTCTGTCTTGGCCTCCGCGCTTTGGAGCCACTTGCCCATCTCCTTGAACTGGTTGACCAGGATCTCCATGTTGGTGGTACAGCCGTACCAGCCGATGGTTTCCGTCGTCGCCGACCAGTAGGTGATGGACTCTGGAGACCGGAGCTCGTACTCCAGGTCAATCGTGCGCCCGTTCTTTCCGACGGGCCGCATCGCGTCCATCCAGCCGAGGAAGTCAAACTCCCCTCGCTTGGATGTGGTGAAGATCCAGTGTCCCGGAATCTTCATGTGGCAGATCATGTCGCCATGTCCGCCGATGTAGGCCTCACCACTGGATCCCTTGATCCCAATCGTCGTCTCGTTGATCGTGAAGTGCGCCATGAAAGCTGTCGTCCGTTGTGTCTACTACGCGGGACTTCTGGGGTCCACCTTCCTGGATGCAAACTTTCCGTTTCTCGCCCCACCCACCCCCCTCTCGCCAACGACGCGGCCGAAATTTTCGCACGG
>JACCDP011127379.1_pt1 | contig 40922 bp, 34 predicted proteins | sample 7445841 | NCBI WGS metagenome assembly JACCDP01 (sample SAMN15323441, study PRJNA562643) | freshwater metagenome | isolation source: river surface water | place: USA:Blue River Watershed | collected 2017-08-17 | reverse complement strand
ACTGGTGCAGAGCGTCAGTACCCATACGTGGCTACCCTTACTCTATCCTTCAATGCTAACCTTGTTTCTGATGGATCTGCTGAGTATTGGGTCTACTACACCACTACTACAAATGGCGACGATTGGGGAGAGTCAACAGCAATCCTCGTTGACGATGCCTCTAACGCAGACATGGTAGGAAGCATTTCCTCTTCATCTGTTGTTCGTACATACGATTTCGACGGTAATACTCAGGGTGGTAGGGTGCCACCAGCCGTACCAGCCATTACCGCTATCGCAATCGGCTTGAACACTGGACAGTATGTTCGTGCAACTGGTACAATTGCCAGATCAAAGTCCAACGCAGTAGCGCTTGTAGCGCCTCTGGAACGTAACTACGCCAACCTGTAATGATACAATAAGCGTATGGAACTTTCAGACGCACAGAAAATTGAAAAGTTGTGGGGAAGCCTTGAAACCGAGAAAAAGGACAAGGCTTCCCTTCAACTATTGCTTGATGTAACAGAAGCCAAGGTAGCCAAGCAGCAGGATATTATCCAAAAGCAGCAATCAACAATTCAAGACCTGTCAAATGAAATTAAGAGGCTTGGCAAGGAACTCAATGCTGCTAGAGAGGCAGCCGCAAATTCAGTCAGGGAATACATTGCTGAGGTAAGTTAATGGCAGCACCAGTATATGCAACAGATCTAACAGACATTATTGTCGATATGGCATCTACCACAGGCTGGACAGCCCTTGGCGGTGGTGCGTCTGGTCTTGTTGCACCTGAGACAGACTTTTTCATTCAGGGATCAAACTGTATTTCAAAGGCTGGTTGGTCAACTGCCCTCAGAGGAATGATCTACAATGCTGGTGCAGCGGTCACTGTCCCTACTGACGGTGCAGTGATGATGTGGATCTACTATTGGGCACCCAACGCTATGGATACCTACGCTGGTGGCGGTATGCGTATGTGCATTGGATCTGGCTCAGCGGCCTATTACGAGCATACCGTTGCTGGATCTGACACCCTGCCGTTTGCTGGATGGTTCCTTGCTGCTGTCAACCCTAATACGGCTACCCCAGATTTTACGGTAGGCTCCCCCACGGCAACAGAACAGTATTTTGGTGCCACCATTGACGTACCATCAGGTGGACCATCGAAGGGACAGCCTCTAGGAATTGATGCTATTCGTTATGGACGTACTACACTTACCTGTACTAATGGTGATCTTGCTAATGGCTACGCTACCTTTGCAGGCGCTCAGGCATTTGGTGACGCCGTAACTCGTAGATGGGGTCAGTTGTCGCTGCGCGACGGAGCGTACTTCCTTTCTGGATTCTTGTCTCTAGGATCGTCAGGTACGGCGGTAGACTTTAGAGATTCTAACAAGGTTATCTTTATTCGTGATCACACGAAGGTAACTTCTGCCTTCAACAGGATTGAAGTCCTTAATGCGTCATCAAACGTAGATTGGGACAACATCTCTATCAGTGCGCTAGGAACAAACTCTCCCGGTACCTTTGTCGTGACAGCAGGAGCCTTTGACGCAACCAACTGCCAGTTTACCGATATGGGGACATTCACATTTCTAGATTCATCATCTGCACTTGACTGCACATTCCGCCGTTGTGGTCAGATTATTGCTCCCGGTACTGATATGCGTGGATCAAGTGTTATTTCTTCTACCGTGGCTGCCAATGCATCAGCGCTAGTATGGAACGTGGCACAAGATCCTGCGGGAGAATTGGACGGAATGACGTTCACCAAGGGTACAAATGCACACCACGCCATTGAGTTTGGAACCACATCTCCTACGACAATTACTCTAAACGATATTACATTTACAGGGTTCAGCACATCTAATAACGCCAACGATTCAGTGCTGCATATCAAGCGAACGACTGGTACGGTAACTATTAATACGTCTGGTGTGTCAGGAACAGTGTCCTACCGTACTGATGGAGCGACGGTATCCATCGTCAACTCAACTACACTAACTTTGACAGGACTCAAGAATCCAACAGAGGTGCGAGTTTTCAATGCTGGAACGACTACCGCCATTGCTGGTGAAGAAAACGTAACTTCTGGAACGTATACCACGGGAATTGACGCAGCAACATACCCAAGTGTAGATATTGCTATCATCAGCCTTGGTTATCAGAACATCAGACTTCTGGGGATCGACACTACCTCTAACGTATCAATTCCTATTCAGCAAGTCATCGACAGGCAGTATCTCAACCCATAAGATGCTATAATGGGAAAGAATATTCTAAGGAGAATTTGATATATGTCACTAGAAGAGCGAATGGCAATTGGAATGCCACCAGACGGAGTTGGCAAGCATTTCAATGTTGACTATTCCGTAGAGTTGACATATTCGTCAGCAACCGCCCCATTTGTCGTGGGTAGTGAGGTTGTTGGCGGAACATCTGGAAGGACTGGCACCATTGTTCGTGTTAAGGAGACTGGACCGTCTGTTGGTCAATTATTTCTCATCCTGCCACCAGATGATCTAGGCCTAGATTTCACTGTTGGAGAAGATCTTCTTGTAGACTCTGTTGTTATTGCCACGGTCGCTACCGTGGGTCAGCCACTCTACAGCCAGAGGGCACAGATTGTTGGAGGAAACAATCCATTCAACGCTCAGTTTGTTGACAGACAGGGTGCAGCAGCGGTAAGATTCGCAGAAGGATCAACTCAGTTCGACGGATTCGGCAGAATGGTTATCTCTGAGCCACGCACACTTGGCGATTACCAGATGACCTATTGGATCGACCCAAAGATGTGGTTCGTTGAGGAAATCAGTGGTGGAGCAGTAACACACATCCCAGACAAGGTTGGAGCAATGCTTTCAACAGGTCTGGCGTCCGGTGACATTGCAAGAATTACCACTCAGGCGTATCACGTTTATCAGGCTGGAACAGGACAGTTGATCCTTCTTACTGGATTTTGTGAGGACGCTGGCAAGGCTGGGGTAGTAAGACGCTGGGGATACTTTGATGATGAAGATGGAATCTTCTTCCAAGTAGCCAGCACTGGACTTCAAGCGGTTATCAGATCATCAACATCTGGAACCATAGTTGAGACTGTCATTGATAAGGCAGACTGGAATACAGATAGACTAGACGGCTCAGGCCCCAGCCAGTTTGTCCTAGACGTAACCAAGCACAACTTGTACTGGATTGACTTTGCATGGCTGGGAATTGGCGCTATTAGGTTTGGGGTATACGGTGATGATGGAGCAAGAATCGTTGCTCATACAGTAAGAAACGCAAACGTTCACAATGCGCCATACATGAAAACAGCAAGGCTTCCCATTAGGTATGAGATAGAGAACACTGGAAATCCTTCCACGGCAACAGAAATGTTTGCCTCTTGCTGCGCGGTAAAGATGGAGGGGCAGTTTGAGCCTCGCCACAGACCATTCGGAGACATTGTTCCAGAAAAGACTATTACTGGTACTGACTACACCCCCATCTTTGGAGTAAGGGCGTCTGCAACAAAGTACGGAGAGGTTTCTAGGGTAATTGCACTCCCTCACACCATGCAAGTGCTGGCTACCCTGACTGGAACCAATAATCCAGCAAAGGTTAGGCTAAGAGTGCAGAGGGGTGATGGAGGGCTTACCGGAATGTCGTGGATTGGCCCATCAGCAGACGAGACAGTAGACCTTGACGTTTCTGCAACAGGTGTTGCAACGGGAGAAACCGTCCTGTCATCAATTGTCATGGGGGAAAGAAAGATTGATCTTGAAGAGCAGTTTGACCTCTTTGCTGATGAAAGGCTGTCCCTTAGATCAGACGGAACATCTGTCCCATACTTTGTCACGGTGCAGCCAGTCAATCCAGCAGACTCAGTTGACATTAATATAGCCGTGAACTGGACCGAGGTATAACATGCTGCTCCTACAGAACTACGGGTTCTGGGAGCCTTGGCTAAACCCCCAGAAAGTAACATTCGACGGTGATTCAAAGATCATCTATGTCAACTTTGGAGAAACGTCTGTTGACGTAAAGGTTGATGTATACTCTGCATGGAAGGAATGGGTCAAAGATCCAGAACACTTCAATTCCAAGTACCTTCCAGCCATGCGCTCCGTAGGAGGCGACCCCACGGTAGGTGGTCAGTACCTAGGAGCAACGTTCTTCCTTACCAACGGTTGGCGCATGAAAACGTGGGAGGGCGACCACAGACTCTCTGTTATTGGAAACTTGTACACAGACGAAGGAGAACCAACGTTCATCCCAACTCAGGGATACTCTATCATCATTGAGTCTCAGGTGTCAAACATCGTGACTATTGCTGGAACATATCCAACTGCCCCAAGCACACCATCAGAGATTTCCACGGCGGTATGGAGTGACCCAAATGCTGTCAGCGATTCAAGTATTTCTGCTGCCATTACCCCGCTTATTCCAACGGTAGAAGAAGTGGCCTTTGCGGTCTGGGAGGAAGCAATGATAGGCCACGCCACACCAGACTCATTTGGAAAGAGGCTCAAGGAGATTCTTCCAACCCTCTGGGGAATCAAGTAGCCTGATATAATCTAGATATGGCTAATACATTTAAGGCCTTGTTTCGCGGGGCAGCATCAACAGGATCTACTACTCTTTATACGGTGCCAGCCTCAACCACATGCATGATCACTTCGATTCTTGTAGTAAACACCTCGTCATCCAATCAGACGTACACCCTGAGCCTTGACGGTGTTTCCATTGCAACTGCCGTCCCCATTGGAGCAAACAATACAGCGCTTCTTGAAATCAAGCAAGTCCTTGCTACTACAAAGACAATAACTGGACTAGCATCTGCAACGTCGGTGAACTTCCATATCTCAGGATTGGAGATTACTCCATAATGGCAACAGAGAATTTTGCCAACGCCCCAGCCTTTTCAGAGATTGCAGGAGCATCTGAGGCAAATGACACAATAAGCCTAAATAGGCAGACAATCAGCAACAACTATACTTTTCCTGCTGGACACAACGGAGTCTCTGCTGGACCAATCACCATTGCTGACGGAGTAACGGTAACGATTACGACAGGATGCGAGTGGAGTATTGTATGACACTGTTAACTGTAGGAACGCTTGAGGCTGCGTCAGGAACAAACATAAAGGTTTCAGACGGCAGCGCACTTTGCTCACCGGGAGGCGTGTGTCAGACCGTGTATGTAAGATCTGATGAAAGAGTGGTGTACACCGCCGTACCATCTGGATATGGAATTCCGATAAACGAACTGTCCATCGGAATAGCCCCAAAGTCTGCAAGGGATGACATTATCCTTACATGGATGATAAATGCCGAGGCAGGAGAAAACGTAGTATTCTTTCTATTCCAAGATGGTCAATACTTGGATATTGGTAAGCCTCAGGACAGGTGGAACGGAATCGTCACAATGAACTATGACCAAAACAATGATTCAACGATGTACAACATGTGTCTGATGTACATGCTTCCAGCATTCAGCACAGACTATAGAGTATACACGCCAGCCATTAGGTCATCATATAGTGCCAGCAACTACACCGTAACCCTCAACAGGACAATTGCCTCAACTGGTCAGAATGATTATGAGACAACAATCTCAACTGGCGTAGCAATGGATATATTCATATGAGCAAATTGGTCGTTTCTGAACTTGCGGCTCCAACAGAAAGCAATGGAGCAATTGCCATTAATGCCTCAGACTATCTTTATCTGCCGGGAACGGTAATTAGGAAGTCCAGCATCATATCAAGGCTTGGGGCAACGTTTGCCTCTAACACAACTGGCGATGGTACAAGAATAACCAACCTTGATCTTTCTGTAACTCCACGACTCTCAAACAGTATGCTCTATATTCAATATATGATAAATGGAGAACTGCATCAGGACAACGTTTTTACTTTGCTACAGGATGGCCTATTGATCACCACGGCTGGATACGAGGGGTACAACAATCAATCTGGAAACGTAAGACATTCAGGCTATGTAGCAGCACAATATGACCAGAACGAATCCAGTACCCCGTCAAACTGGTATATTCAATACTTTGTTCCATCAGGAAGCACCACGACTAGGGTCTATAGCCCAGCAGTAAGGTCGTCATCTGGAACAGCGTTCACTTTCTACCTCAATAGGACCGTATCCTCAACCGGATCTGACGCATATGAGTCAATGCAGTCTTGGGGAATCTGCTTGGAGATAGCACAATGAGCAGGCTAACCGTATCTGGATTGGTCGCGCCAGTAACACAGATTCTTGTCACCTCTGGACACACTGTACAGTCTAACGGTATGGTTGTTCAGGTTCAGTTTAAAAGATCAGATCTGAGAACGTCGTACTCAGCACCTACTACAGGAAACGGCACAACTATTTCAGAATTGGCAATTTCAATAACTCCAAAGTTTAGCAACAGCCTATTGCTGATGAGGTGGATGATTAATGGAGAGTCGTCAAACAATGCTGTCTACCTTATCCACGACGGAGGATCGCTAATAACGACCGCAGGATATCAAGGTTATAACAAGCAATCAGGAAACTCAGCGTGGTCAGGAGTCGCTTCCGCACCATACGACCTAAACGACGACTCTACTCCATCAAACATGTTTTTGCAATACGCCATTGTTTCTGGATCTACAGCAACAAGGACGTTTGCTCCCGCCATACGATCATCTGGCGCATCAGCAACAAATCTTTTTCTTAATAGAACCGTTGCCTCTACTGGTGCAGACGCATATGAGACAATGGTATCTACAGGAGTCATTATGGAGATAGCACAGTGAGTACGCTCAGGGTTTCTACGCTTACAGGCACAGCGGGGCCTATGTCCTCTATGCGCCTGCCGGGAAACGTCGTTCAGACCAAGGTAAAGAGAACAGACACACCGCTAGCGTACACTACTGGCGCAGGTACGGGTGTGGAAATGACAGATCTTGGAGTAACAATCACACCAGTATACTCAAACAGCATGATTATCTGTTTCTTTCAGGTTCACGGTGAAGGAAGCGCTACTCACGACTATATATATAGCGTATGGAAAAACGGGGTAAAGCCAACAGGAACCTACGCTGGCTTCAACACTTCCGCAGGAGACAATATATGGTCTGGAATATCTCAGGCTCTCCCCTATGAGGTTGACTATTCAACAACACCATTTACTCAGGCTTTCTTCTATCATGACGTACCGGGAGTCACTACTTCAATAAAGTATTCTCCCGGCATTGCCCATAGCGCTGGCTCAAGCCAGACCTTCTACGTTAACAGAACCGTTTCTTCGTCAACTGGTGCATCTGGACAGGAAGTTGGAGTGTGCATATCTATTGCCATGGAGATAGCACAATGACAAAACTAATTGTAAACAACCTTATCAGCCCAAGTGACGGAAACCTTACATCAAAATTTATCCCACAGTCTATAGAGCAAGTTCAGGTAACCAGAGTAGACATTCCTTTGTCTTACACGGTTTCCTCAGCGGCAGCAGGGACAAACATGACAGATCTTGCTGTGACGATTGTCCCTAAATTTTCATCAAGCATAATCCTGTGCTTTTTTCAAATTCATGGAGAGGGCGCTACAACACATGACTGGATCTATTCTGTCAACAGATCTGGATCGCAGACTTCTCTCTACCATTCATATCCGCCACACAACTCGTTTGCTGGATTGAATGCATGGTCGGGAATTGCCCAAGCCCTGCCGTATGAGACAGACTACAACTCAACTCCATTTACTAAACTGTTCATGTATTATGATATTGCAAGGTCAACATCATCAAGAACGTATGCTCCAACAATCAAGTCGTCCACAGGAGTCAGTTATGTCTATTATGTAAACAGGACACTAGGTAGTGCCACTGGCGCGTCTGCCCACGAAGTTGGCGTAAGTTATTCTGTAGCAATGGAGATATCGGTATAATGGTTTCAATAGCAAAGTTTGATCAATGGCAAAGCACCTCTGGTGTACCGTTTGGAACTATACTTCAAGTAGTGTCCAAGAATGCAGTTACTCCATACGCACACTCAGTTACCGCAAACACATGGTCAACGTACCCTAACAGCGAAATGTCTTTGAGCATAACTCCAAAGTTTAACACCAGCAAAGTCTTGATTATTGCCTCTGTGACGCTAGGGGCTAACGCCAACAATGCAGCCTATAGGTTTACTCGCGGAGGTACGCCAATTGGAGTAGGCAGTGCCCAAGGAACCAGACAGCGCGGCTCCGCAATTACTGGCTGGCTAAACTCAGCAGACGCAAACCACACATTTAGAACAGTGACCCAGCAGTTCCTTGACTCCCCAGCAACCACATCTGCCACAACGTACAACATAGATGTTATGAGCGAAAGCACTATCGTTTATTTGAATAGAAATGGATCATACGCAGACAACACAACCGTATATTCTGCGGTGTACACATCTAACATAACATTATTGGAAATCGCTCAGTAATGTCAGTAATAAGAGCAGATAAGTGGCAAAATACGGCGGGAGTCTCCTACGGAAATGTTCTTCAAACACAATCCAGAACTGCTGATATACCCTATGCAATTGGAGTGACGACTAACACAAGATACCCCTATCCCGGCGACGAGTTGTTGATTAGAATCACGCCATTCTTTAAGACAAGCAAGTTTTTCATTATGGCATCAATAAGCATTGGAAATAACTCAAATGATGCGGGTATATTGCTTACACGAAATGCAATGCCAATCAACATTCCAGATCAACAGTCCAGCAGACTAAGGCTGAGCGCGGTATATGGTCATATGAATGGGGCAGCGAATGGTGATCATACCTGTCACACACTCACAACAAGTTTTTTGGATTCTCCTGCAACTAATGGAGAAATAGTCTATAATGTAGATCTGATCACCGAGGGCGGTGGAATGTATATCAATAGGTCAACGAACTATGCGAATGCTACGCAAGTTTACAACCTGACACTATGCTCCACCCTCACGGTCATGGAAATAGCGCAATAGGAGAGCAATGAGATATTTTGGAGTGGCAGAGGCACTTTTGTCCCTAAGGCCCAATACCGAGTGGGTGCTGAGGGGCGACGATTATAGCGGAATTGAGTGGAAAACGGAAGGGGTAGACCTTCCCTCAGAAGATGAGATTAATCAAGAAATTGAAAGACTGCAAGCAGAGTATGACAGTATGGAGTATTATCGCGCCCGTGCCAAGGAGTACCCAGACTTTAAGGAATATCTAGACGGGGTAGTCAAGGGCGATCAAGACCAGATTCAGGCCTACATTGATGCCTGCCTAGCAGTAAAGGCCAAGTATCCCAAGCCTGAATGATGTTATAATTGACTTGGTGACATAACTTGACTCAAAGCCTTGGAACTTCATACGCTGTAACCATTCCTACCCTGTCCGATCAGGCCACGATTCTTGATGCTTTCAAGTATTACCATCAGGGTGGACTTTCAGGCTCACCCACGGCGAGCAGCGTTGAGCAGCACCTTATCAATATCAATACCAGAGCGGCATCCATAGAGACTGCCATTGGCTATCCTTACTCAAACGGATCAAGTATTGATTCCAGAATCTCTACCCTTGAGTCTACCGTAGGAGGAAGCCTTTCTGCAACATATATCAAGGCCATTCCATCATCGAATGCCACGGCAGCCACGAGAAACCTCATCACCCCATCTACCACTTCTGTCATTCCCTTGCAGGTACAGGGAATAGTTGGTCAGACAGCCAACCTACAAGAGTGGAAAACCAGTGCTGCTACCGTAGCCTACGTCACATCAACAGGAAGGCTGTACTCCCACGACGGCTCATCCACGGCAGAAGTGGTAACCCTGTCTGGCACTCAGACGCTAACAAACAAGACTCTAACAGATCCATTCACTACGGTAGGAACAAATGCGCGAGTGGCAAGTTATACCCTTGTTCTTACAGACCAGTCAAAGATTGTTGAGATTAGCAACGGTAGCGCTAATACCCTCACAATCCCGACAAATGCATCTGTCCCATTTCCAATCGGAACGTACATTCTCTTTATCCAAACTGGCGCAGGGCAGACAACTATTACCCCTGCCGATGGAACCGTGATCGTCAACAGCACACCGGGACTAAAATTGAGGACTCAATGGTCAGCCGCCACCATCATCAAGAGGGCGACCAATACGTGGGTTGTCACTGGTGACACCGTAGCGTAAATGGTATAATTCTAATATGGCTAGTGGTCTAACAGGAACGTACCTATTTCCCTACCCCCTTCAAACTGATCCAGTAGACGTTGCTGCTGACGTACAGGCGCTCGCGCAGGGTATTGAGTCAACCATGGTACTCAAGGCTCCCCTAGCCTCACCAGCCCTTACAGGAGTGCCTACAGCACCCACTCCCAACAATGCTGACAGCAGCACCACCATTGCCACGACTGCCTTTGTCAAGAACCAAGCATATTTGACTGTGGCTACAGCATCGACTACGTTTGCACCTATTGCCAGTCCAACGTTTACTGGTACTCAAAAGTTTTCAGATCCTAGAGCAGATAATGGTGGGCTGGTAATTTCCTTCTCTGTTTGGAATGGTGCAGGATTTTATGGAGGAATAGGAACTGATGCGTGGGCTAGAGCATCAGGATCGTCAACCGATATTGCTGTAAAGGCCGACACAGGAAGGGCCATAAGGTTTTTCACTAACGGCGCGAATGAAAGAGCCAGTATTGCATCAGACGGTACGTTTACCACGGTAGGAAAACTAGTCACTGCTGCATCTGTCGCAGGTGCCGCCAGCCTAAATCTTCCTCATGGTACAGCACCTTCCTCACCAGTAAATGGTGACGTATGGACCACCACTATTGGAATGTATGCCAGAATTAATGGAAATACCGTAGGTCCATTCGGAACAGGTGCTACTTACACAAACTCTGCCCCCACTGCTATTACTGGCGCACTGTGGGCAAACTCAGACTACAACTCGCTGAGTGTCTACACTGGATCACGCTGGGCATCCATGACTGGTACCCCACCAGTAACAAAGACCGCTACCTACACACTCGCCCTTGGTGACGAAGGATCTATGCTCGTTATGGCAGGAGGAACAACAAACAACATTACTGTTCCGACCAATGCCTCTGTTGCATTCCCTATTGGATCGTCTATAATGATCGTGCAGTCATCTGCAATTCAAACGGTAATCTCGGGAGCAGGCGTCACCTTCTTTGCAACTCCCGGCCTTAAACTCAGAGCGCAATACTCAGTAGCAACACTTCTAAAGATCGCAACAGACACTTGGGTTGTTACTGGTGATGTAACAGCATAATGTATAATGTTTCAAAAGGAGAGATGAAATGCCAACAGTCGTAGGAATGATCGCAGCAGGGGGAGGAAGGTACACCCCTCAAGCCGCTAGCCTTACTCAGGGTCCAACAAGAGGTACTTTTAGGATTCTCAGTTACAGCGCTAACGATCAGTACACCATCACATTGGGCAGCAGGGCTGCCGATGTTGTCACACTGTCTGGTTCTGGAACAGAGACTTCCACCGTTACCCCATACCCACCAAAGGGCGGGGTAACTGGAACTCCAAAGTCTTATGAAAGACGAGATTACACATACTACTACGGTGTAACTGGAAGCAATCCCGGTGGACCGTGCGACTACCTTCCCGGTTGTGGAGGACTGTGCATCTATTGCGCTCCCGGTAACCCAAACTATGGACCCTTTAAGAGCGCCACTCCCGGTGGATTCACCGACAGCCTCAATGAATGGTGGAGAGTTTATTGAGAATCGAAGATGAGCCTCCAATCTATATCATTGGTCCTGACGCAGAGTTGGGAGAGGTTGCTCACGACATTAAGGAAACCCTTTTCCTTCTTGGTGAAGAGCAATGCTCTGACGAGGTATATGATCAGAGGAAAAGCATTTGTGACTCATGTGAATTCCTGATCAAGGGCGAACTGTGCGACGTTGACAGAAGGCTAATCAGGCTTGAGAACAGGTTCCAAAGCAAGTCTTGCCCCATGCTTAAATGGTAACGAAATTGTTATAATTCTCACCGTCCAATCCCCCTATCCGTATTGCGGATTGCATAAGAAGTTGCTACAATGGGGGATCACACAATTTCAAAGGACGGTGCTTATATGTCATTTATTGACGACAACGGATCAATCGCAGATCCGTACAGAAACTTCATTCACGTATCACGATACTCCCGCTGGCTAGAGGATAAGAACAGGAGGGAGACTTGGGTGGAGACTGTAGATCGTTACATGACATTCATGAAGAACCATCTTGTCAAGAACTATAACTACGATCCAAACGATATCAAGTTTGCCCAAGTTCGTGACGCAATCCTCAACCACAAGGTCATGCCCTCCATGCGAGCCATGATGACCGCAGGCCCCGCGCTAGAGCGCGACAACATTGCGGCCTACAACTGCTCATTCATCGCGGTAGACAGTCTACGCGCATTTGACGAGGCAATGTACATTCTAATGAACGGAACTGGTGTGGGCTTTTCCGTGGAGCAGAAGTATGTTGCCCAACTACCTGTCATTGCAGAAGAGTTCTTCCCAACCAATACTACAATTGTTGTAGAGGACTCCAAGTTGGGATGGGCCAAGGCATACAAGGAACTTATCAGCCTGCTTGTAACGGGACAGATTCCAGAGTGGGACATGTCCAAGGTACGACCAGCAGGAGCGCGTCTAAAGACGTTTGGTGGGCGTGCAAGCGGCCCTGAGCCACTGGCTGACCTGTTCAAGTTCACAGTAGAGCAGTTCCGCAATGCAGCGGGACGCAGACTCAAGCCAGTTGAGGCACACGACCTTATGTGCAAGGTTGGCGAGGTAGTCGTTGTCGGTGGAGTCCGTCGCTCAGCGCTTATTTCTCTTTCTAACCTAGATGACTTCGAAATGGCTAAGGCCAAGTCTGGTCAGTGGTGGGAGACAGAGCCTCAGCGTGCGCTAGCCAATAACAGCGCGGTATACAACATGAAGCCAAATACTGCTCAGTTCCTAAGAGAATGGAGAAATCTCTATGAGTCAAAGTCAGGAGAACGTGGCATTTACAACATGGATTCAGTACGAAAGCATATCGACAAGTTTGGTCGCCGCGACTCATCCAAGGTGGCTGGCACAAACCCTTGTGGAGAAATCCTCCTTAGGCCAAATCAGTTCTGCAACTTGACCGAGGTAGTCATCTCTGCTGACGATACAGAGGACACCCTTGCAGAAAAGGTCCGACTAGCGACTATTTTGGGCACATGGCAGTCAACACTGTCAAACTTCAAGTACATTCGCAAGTCATGGCAGACCAATACTGAGGAAGAGCGTCTACTTGGCGTTTCTCTGACAGGCATCTTTGGAAACAAGTTGACTGGTACTCTTCACAAGAATCTTCCCAACATGCTTGACTACCTGAGGGAGATTGCCGTAGGTGAGAACGCTGTAGAGGCAGATATTCTTGGTATTGAGCATTCTGTTGCTATCACCACCGTCAAGCCTTCTGGCACTGTGTCTCAGTTGACGGGGGTATCCAGCGGAATCCACCCATGGTACTCAAAGCACTACATCCGTACCGTGCGTGCAGATAACAAAGATCCGCTTACTCAGTTCCTCAAGGACTTCGGGGTACCCAATGAGCCAGACGTAATGAAGCCAGATCACACAACGATCTTCTCATTCCCCATCAAGGCACCAGAGAATGCCGTTGTTACCAGCGATCTGTCAGCCATTGACCACCTTGAGGTATGGAAGGTGTATCGCACACACTGGACAGAGCATAATCCATCTGTTACCGTCAATGTAAGAGAAGATGAGTGGCTGGACGTAGGAGCGTGGGTATTCAAGAACTTCGATCATATCGGTGGAGTATCCTTCCTTCCTGCATCAGAGCATACCTACAAGCAGGCTCCGTATCAGGAAATCTCCGAGGCAGAGTATGAGGAAGCCCTAGCATCCATGCCAAAGAACATTCCTTGGTCATCGCTTCCTCTCTATGAACTGGTAGACTCAACTACAGGTTCTCAGGAACTAGCATGTGTCGCAGGCGCATGTGACGTAGTAGATTTAGTATCCGCATAAATAGGTCAGGCGCGAGCGGGGAGGTACTAGAAATGGTACCTCCCTTCTTGCTATAATGGGGTATATGACCGTCGCAGCAAATCAATATGCAAACAAGGTGTTCTCAGAACACCCTATTGCCATGTGGCCTATGGACGAGCAGGCGTACTATCTGTCCCTTATTGACGACAATGACAGGCTATTTTCCACTTGGACAAAGACTGGATGTACATCAAGCGACTCTCCAACAATTCCAGATGACCCATCACCATTTGACGATAATGTTTATTCCTCATTCATTAAAAGCACTACTGCCGCAGGCACAATAACGGTAGAAAGCCCAGCCCTATTTAATTCAACAAACGTCGATATAAATAGTGGAATCTTTACTGTAAACATGTTCCTGTATCAAAATCCTGTATATATAAACTGGTTCAAAATAGGAATTAGATATAACAATGCCAGTGCCGTTCCACAAGAAGAAATCTCGGCAGAAATTCCTGCCCCATCTGCTGCATCATGGGTAAACCTAAACGCTACATACAATGTTCCTTCCAGTTGGTCGGGAAGTATGAAGATCTTTATACAGGTTAACTTTGATGACTCATCAGCAGGAGGCGTGGATTCTAGGACCATCATAATGAACGGTCTATCTGTAGGACAGGGAAGTGCTACAACATGTTATGAGAGCCTTGGGTCTACCCCAATCTCTCTACCAGCAGAGTTCGGATATGCGGGAATGTCTGGCATATCGGCAGATCAGTATGGTGTGCTAGCAGACAATGGATACTATCTTGTACGCAGCAATCAACTACTGGCAAACAACGACGGTATGCCCATCATCTATGGCACAGACCACTCCACAGCCATTCATGCCTCTGGTGTAGGGCTTCCATCCTTCGTCTTTCCCGGTAAGGGTATGCTTCACGAGACTGGCAGGAACAAGGCGTACACACTAGAAATGTGGATGAAGTTGGACCCACAGACAACGAGGGCACAGAGAATTCTTGGACCAATCGACTCCCTAGACGGACTGTATGTAAAGGAAGGATTCCTTACTCTGGCAATCGGCGGGGAAATTGGATCACACTTCGTTTCTGACTGGTACCGTCCAATGCTTGTTAATATTGAGTTAAAGGATAACAGCGCCACTGTCATTCTCAATGGCGAGCAGGTTATCAGTATACCTTTCGATAGAAAGACTGTTGATCTTCCAGACGGCAACGACTGGTGGGGAGTCTACTCCTACTCAACAATCTCATACTTCAATATTGACTGTATCTCCATCTTCCCGTACAATGTTTCTACTACCGTGGCTAAGCGCCACTTCGTCTATGGGCAGGGTACGCCAAACATCCAGTCAATCGACAATGCCTACAGGGGAACACCTACGACAATTGAGTTTGCTACTTCTGAGTACGATGCCAGTGTGATCTACCCAGACATTGCGCGTTGGGACGCGGGGTACTTCAATAACCTTACCGCAACGAGAGACTATCTTTCTGTACCAAACTACACTCTGCCAATTATCAACATCGGCGGTAGAGATTTGAAGGAATGGTATGGAGACAACCTTACAATCAATAACTCTGAGTACCCTGATGGACAGCATCCAAAATTTGTTTCGTTAAGGCCAAATACAGTAACTAGGACCAATCTAATAAGCAATCCATCCTTTGAAACAAACACTACTGGCTGGGGGTCTAATGGATCTTCATCTATAGCGAGAGTTACATCAGACTTTAAGTTTGGAACTGCATGTATTGAGATAACTCAGGCTGCCTCTGCCTTTTCTGGTTTGGTATCTACAGTGCTGCCGCCAGTGGTTGCTGGAAGAGCATATAATTTTAGTGCATACATCAAAGTTCCATCTGGGCAGCCTTCACTTAGAATGGGTCTGCTTGTTCACAATCTAGATAGCGCAGACGCAATTCTTTCTCAGCCCAACACTGGATGGACCTCATATACATCTGCTCAGGGCTGGGTTAGACTAAACCTAAACTTTACACCAAGCCCAAATACTACAAAGGTTAGGCTTCACCTAATTACTGACGGAACCCTGCCGACCGCTGGACAAAAATTCTTGGCTGACGGAATATTGCTTGAAGAGGCTACAGATGTAATGCCGTATTTTGATGGATCGTATGCAGACCCAGCACTTAAACCTACTTCATATGGATGGACTGGTGCGGCACATGCATCAACCTCCACACTTTCCTATTGGAATACAAGCGGAATTAATTATCAAGAGCCGTCTTACTTCAACTTCCCAACACTCAATGCTCTGAATGAGGCAGTAGCGGCGGTATATGGAGTGTTCCAAGCAGACTCAAACATTGCCTCAGACAGAACACTCATGAGTTTTGTGAACATTACTAATGGTGAGACATTTGACATTACCATCAATGGGACAGATGTAGACTACTCAATCAACGGCACGGTACTTAACACAGACGTTATCACCATCGGCACAGAGTTTGCCGTAGGTCTAAACTTCAATGAGGCTGGCACATACTTCTTCAATGACGGGGTATCCAAGTTCTTCTCATCCCCTGCCTCTATCCAACTCTACGTCGGCGGTAACGGAATCAACACCTTTGAAGGAAAGATCTACTCTGTAGGACTAGCCAATGCTGAGAACTTTAGAAAGATTCAGGACAACTTCGATGCGTCAGGACTGGCAACACCAAACACCTATGCCCTGCTCCTTGACCACTTTGCCAGTTACACCCTGCTCCCAGAATACGAGTATGGAGAACTCTACCTAGACGTTTCCGTATCCTCACAATGGGAAGAATATTACCCACTATCTTATTTTGCATCATATGTTGAGGACGGTAGTGGAAACCCTGTCTACGACATTGACATGCTCCAAGTTAACATTGGCTACCCAACGGTAGCAACGTCAGACGTATGGACATATGCAGAACTAAAGACTGAATTCACTACTCCGAATGACTACGCTGATCTGCGAGACTCTATCTATCTAGACTACTTCGGATTGAAGAAGAAGAACGCCACGGGCAGCACGGTAACCACAGCGAACTCTTCCCTACAATCCTACTTGACATTCCAGTCCATCGCTGATGGAGCCAATAGGCCTCTTGCAGACTTCCCATATTCGGCGGGTCTGGAAGAGAATGCCGTCATCTATGCCGATATGGTTAACACCTTCGTCCTTCCAGAAAAGGTCTACGACACGAAGTTCCTGTTCAAGGACAACGTTGTGGTGTTCCCACCAAAGACGAATAACTTTGAGGACTACGCACTTGTTGTCCACTTGGAAATCAGCCAGCGTTCCATCCTCAAGAACCCACTAAAGATAAAGAGTATGGAAATATCTGCCAACAACTTCAACTACATTTCTGATAGTGATGACCCCTCACAGAGAAACTACATTGGAACTAAGTTTGGAAAGAAGGTATACCCATACACCGAACTCATGACTCTTGTTGATCACAAGGTTGAGAACCCACTTGCCATTCATAAGACTTCTACCCCATACCTGTACACGACAAGGAAGTCTGGAATCAGGCTTGTCAATGAAAGCCTTGTGTCTACCTCGCCGTCAGAGAGCAGAGTGTTCATTCCAGTCAACGAGAGCGGGTCTTTTGAATACAAAGTTGCTGCAATCCAGTTCATGGCCAAGCCAGAATTTGTCGAAGATGACAGTACAATTAAGTTTATTGAGGTGAAGCACAAGAACGGTAGACTGCTCTATGGTCTGAGCAAGATCGGTGGATCTGGAACACTGTCATCATATGGTCGCACCAGCGACGGCCTGCTGTTGGATGGAGGAACGCCTACCCCACCAACGTTCGACTACATCTTTGATGGAGGCACCCCAACAAGCGTCTACCCTCCAACACCATATCTCAACATCACAACTGATACAGGTGACGTTGTTCCTGTAACAGACACAGGATGGTCACCAGTATACGGGTCTGACTACTATCAGAATGGAAGATATGTTCCTTCACCAGTATTGGAGAACAACGAGTGGTCCGTTGTGGGAATCGTGTTCCCAGAGCCGCTAGACTTTAGCGAGTTTGCCGATGGAGGTATCACCATCTTTGGTGGTGCTGTGTTCAACAATATCTCCTACTACTTGGAAGAGGGGCTTGGAGTAAGAACTGATCTTACGACAAGAACATGGCAAGGCGTGTACGATGCTGACGGAACGGTTCCCGCTGGAACGACATGGGCATATTGGGCGGGGGACACATGGCAGTACGTCTACCTACTTGGTCAAGCCTCTTCATACATCAGCAGTCCAGCAGATATTTACGAAGCCTATGTTGGAACAAATAGTGAAATTGTGGATGATGGATACGGTTTGACGTTCGATCATAGACAGGCTCAGTTGATTTCTGGTGCAACGTGGTCCATCTACACTAGCAAACCTGCATAATCTGGTACAATTGGGTACATGAGTAACACTAGACGCGCACAAATCGGCAAGACAAAGGTCACACAGGTAGACAAGGGCACGGGCCAGAGGGCCATGTTCGGATACGAGTGGGGCCTTTATTTCTGGAAACTCCCTGACGGACACCTGTTCCGTGACGGTGAGGGAAACATGTTGAACATTCCATCCATCAAGGGCGACCTTGGTCAAATGGCAAAGTTGCGTGCCGCAGCAGCACACTATGGTCAGCCAGAGGGTGAGCCATGGTTCTATGCTGGCGTTGGTCGTGCTACCGATGAAGAGTACGCAGAGCAGCAGGAGCGATTGAAGGAAGGCCTTATTCCAAGCCTTAATGACTTCGGCGCTGTAGCCGCTGCAAAGAAGTCCTATGAACTTTATGGTGGCGAAGCAAATGAGCAATGAGATTTACATTGATGCTAAGTTGGCAGAGCAGATCATTGAGAATGAGTTTGCCAATGCCGACCCATTCAATAAGTCGTGGGACGATATCTCAAAGTATAATGGCCTAAACAAGAACTTCAAGCGCCGTGAGACTCGCAAGGCTGCCCAGATCCCCCGTGGCAATGACGGTAAGATTTCAAACAGTTATCTAGAGGATGCCAAGGCAATCCAGCAGGGCAGCGGGGCAAGTTCAAAGACCATCAATCCCGGTACTGTATATCGCAATGGATACGGAGTCTTTGACGTAATCACCCCACCATACAATCTCTATGAACTGTCAGCATACTACGATACATCATTTGCCAATCACGCAGCCATTGATGCCAAGGTATCGAATACCGTTGGAGTCGGATACAAGTTTGAGATGACTAAGGCCACCCAGATGAAGTTGGAAGCCATGACTTCTGACTCCGCACGAGACAAGGCTAAGAAGCGCATTGAGGCATTGAAGATGCAACTTGGATCATGGCTTGAGGATCTGAATGAGGACGAGGGCCTGACAAAGATTCTTGAGAAGGTCATCGTAGACATGCAGGCTACAGGAAACGGCTACATCGAAGTGGGTCGCACTACCAATGGTGATATCGGATATATCGGACATGTCCCTGCTACCACCATGCGCGTGCGTCGTCTGCGCGACGGCTATGTCCAAATCATTGCTGGCACAATTGTATACTTCCGAAACTTCGGGGCAAAGAATCCCAATCCCGTGACAGAAGATCCCAATCCTAACGAGATTATTCATCTCAAGGAATACTCTCCACTCAACACGTTCTATGGCGTGCCAGACATTGTGGCAGCGGTAGTGTCTCTGAGGGGAGACATGATGGCTGCACAGTATAATCTGGATTACTTTGAGAACAAGGCTGTGCCACGATACATTATCACGGTCAAGGGCGCTAAGTTGAGTGCCGACGCTGAGGACAGGCTGTTCCGATTCTTCCAGACTGGACTAAAGAACCAAAATCACAGGACTCTCTACATCCCACTTCCCGGTGACATGGATGGACAGAAGATTGAGTTCGAAATGCACCCTGTTGAAAATGGTGTTCAGGAAGCATCGTTCAACCAGTACAGAAAGAATAACCGTGACGATATTCTCATGGCGCATCAGGTTCCTATCTCCAAGTTGGGCGGGGCAGATGGAGCAGCCGTAGCAGCAGCCATGACTCAGGATCGCACATTCCGTGATCAGGTGGCAAAGCCACTACAAGAGTATGTCAGCAAGGCTATAAATAAGATCATCAGGGAAAAGACAGACATTATTGAACTGGTATTCAACGAGGTAAGCCTGATTGATGAAGTTGCACAGTCTCAGATCTTTGAGCGCTATGCCAAGATTACTGCACTTGTTCCTAATGAGATTCGTGAGAAGATCGGATATCCACAGCGCGAAGGCGGCGACGATCCGCTTGTGCTTACTGGCAAGGAGCAGGTTGAGGTTGCTGAGCAGCAGACTCAGATGCAGGCCGAGATTCAGCAGCAGCAGGCAGACAAGGAATATGAGCGTCAGCGAGATTCAGAACGTATGAACCAGCAGTCTGATGGACCGGGAGCCGTGACGGGCAGAAACCCAAAGGGCCAAGGACCAAAGACAAAGTAACAGTTTGATAAAATTAATGTATAATGGTGATGAGATGGAAATAAATAAGGCACATTGGTCCACGAAGGACGGCTCTATTCGTCTTTCCATGCCAATCAACAAGGTAGATCAGGAGCGCAGAATCGTATCTGGTTTTGCCACTCTTGACAATTTGGACAAGCAGGGCGACGTTGTTCCTGCCGATGCCTCAATTCGTGCTTTTGAAACCTTCCGTGGAAACATCCGTGAAATGCACCAGCCCAAGGCTGTCGGCAAGATCGTGTCCTTCAAGGAGGATAAGTATTTTGATGCAAAGACACAGAAGTTCTACAACGGAGTGTATGTCTCAGCATATGTAAGCAAGGGCGCACAGGACACTTGGGAAAAGGTTCTGGACGGAACGCTTACTGGATTCTCCATCGGCGGGGTAGTCAAGGACTCAGAAGATGTGTATGACGAGAACCTAGGCAAGGCCTACCAGATCATCAAGGAATACGAACTTAGCGAACTGTCGCTTGTGGATAACCCAGCGAACCAGTTCGCTAATGTGCTTTCCATCGAAAAGGGAGAGATGACAGGCTTCCTTGCCAAGGCTCAAGTGGAGAACGTGTTCTGGTGCCGCAAGGACGACATTGTAAGAATGTCACAAGATTCCGCAACCTCTTGCCCACAATGCGATAAGGCCATGAGCAATATCGGATTCGTAGAGAGCAACGACGTAGAGAAGGCCAGCATGGTCAAGGGCATTCTTGCCGAGGTAAAGTTTGAGGAAATTCAGAGGGGCATTTCCGAGGGAACTTATGTAAAGTCTAATGGCGAATACGGCAAGGTAATGAACATAATCTTTAAGGGTGGAGCAAGACTTTCCAATAGCGAGAACGTTATTTTGGCTAAGTCTGATGACCCTGTTGCCGTTATATCAGTTTATTCACAAAGAGAAGGTATAATTGTACCCACAAGTCGTCGCGTTATTAAAAATATTTCTTCACTAGAAAAAGTTAATGCGATTAGTAAATCAGAGGTTAAGGAGGTAAGCAAGATGGACTCAGAAGTAATTGTAGTAGACGAGATTGAAAAGAGCGTCGAAGTAGAGGCCGTTGATGCTGCCCCCGCTGTTGATGACGTAGCCAAGGCCGATGAGCCTGAGGTAACCAAGACCGAAGAGTCTGAGGTTGACAAGGCTGCTGACGCTGCCGAGGATGCAGTTGACAGCGAGGTAGAGGATGCCGAGGCAGCCAAGGCCGTAGAGCCAGAGGTCACCAAGGCAGACGCAGTAGAAGATGTAGCAAAGGCTGTAAGTGAAGTAGTTTCTCCACTGGCAGCAGCATTGTCCACACTTGCTGAGACAGTAAAGGCTCTTGATGCCAAGATTGAAGGCATTAACAAGTCAGTGACAGGAGCAGTTACCGATATCAATGCAAAGATGGAAGATGTAACAAATGAGTTTGGAAAGCGCGTGGATGCTGTGGAACGTGACACCGCTTTTCGCAAGTCTGCTGATCTTGGCGAGATCTTGCAGGAAGAACCAGTAATGCAGAAGGCTTCTTCTGCTTGGGGCGGTCGTTTCCTCAATTCAGCCGACCTATTTAAATACTAAAAGAAAGTAATACGGAGGTGAAAGTTAAAATGGCAGAAGAAATTCTAAAGAACCAGCCAAGCGAAACAGGTGAGTATGGCGACCCAAATCCCGGCCTTTATCAGGGTCAGGGTGCGTTCGCTTCTGGTGGAGTAGGTGGAGTCACCGATCCAACAGCAGCAAACTTGGGTAACATCCCCAACGCAATTTACGGTTCTACATCAGGTCCAAACGCAGTAAACCCATCAGGTACCGCTGGTGGTGGTATTCTAGCACCAGAGCAGGCTCGTAGGTTTATTGACTACGTTTGGGACGCAACAGTTCTCGCCAACGACGGTCGCAGAGTTACAATGCGTGCAAACACGATTGAACTTGAGAAGGTTAACGTTGGTGAGCGCGTAATCCGCGCCGCTTCACAGGCTCTTGGTGAGTACCAGAACGCTGGCGCTACCTTCACAAAGGTAGAGTTGACAACCAAGAAGATCCGTCTGGATTGGGAAGTTGCAACTGAGGCACTTGAGGACAACATTGAGGGCGCAGCCCTTGAGGACCACATCGTTCGTCTTATGACAAACGCATTTGGTAATGACCTTGAGGATCTTGCCATTAACGGCAACGGAGGTGTAGATCCATTCCTAGGAATCATGACAGGTTTCGTACATCAGGTTACCACAACTGGTGATGCACACGAGGCTGTTGTTGACCTATCCGCAGGATGGACCCCAGCAGTAATGCAGGAAATCATCTACGCAATGCCACGTAAGTACCGCGCACTTAAGTCTAACCTTAAGTTCTACGCAGGTACAGATGTATTCGCAAACATCGTTGAGAAGAACGGTACCCTTGCAGACGCAGTAGCATCAGTGCTGTCAACCAATGGTAACACCGCAGCCAACACTCAGTCCTACCTAAACGGTGCAGGACAGACATTTGGTGGCGCTCGTTCAACTCGCGTTCTAGGTATCGACGTACAGGAGATTCCATACTACCCTGCCGATTATGTAGATCTTACATTCGGACAGAACCGTGTATGGGGCTTCCAGCGCGACATTACCGTCAACCGTGAGTACAAGGCCAAGAAGGACACGATTGAGTACACAGTATTCGTTCGCTTCGGTCTTACATGGGAAGAACTGGACGCAGTTGCGTATGCAGACAACAACCCACTAACATCCTGACAATAAGGATAGTTAACGTGAGAGGGGCTGGCTTCGGCTGGCCCCTCTTCGTTATACTCTGGTATAATTGCCATAAGAGAAAGGTGTAAATATGACAGAGCCAGCAACCACAGATCATCCAGTTAAGAGCAGGGCCTCAAAGAAGGCCGCTGCCACTGTTGATGCAGTTGATAACGTTTCGGTAACGGAGGCAGAGGCCCCAGCAGAGAACGTCATCACAGCCCCTACGAGGAAGGCATCCAGAGGACCAAGCATTACCTCAAACGATGCTGGCGTGATCGGTTCCCCACAGGCAGACAGAGTTTTTGCCAAGGTAGTTGAAGAGGAAGAGCCAAAGGAAGATCTTAATAAGGTAGCAGTATGGTCAGACAAGAATGTTCGTTGGTCAGGCGTAGGCGCTCTGGTCAAGGGGTATAACATCGTAACTAAGGAGGCTGCCGAGAAGTGGCTCAGCAGAGGCGGTATCCGTGAGGCTACCCCAGAAGAAGTAGCCACTCACTACGGCAAGTAACATATGTTCATTTCTCGCAAGCCACCGTTTCCGCTGACAGTTGCCATTCCCGGTTTCATAGCAGAGACACAGTATGCCTTGGTCGTGACAAACGACTACGCTGTTGACATGTACGAAGAGTCTGTACTACCAGACGCCGAGGGGGTAATCACTTGGGAACTTCCAGACTACTTTGCCAGATACGATGCAACGTACAGGATTGAAGTCTATCTCCTAGATAACTTTATTCCACCGTCAGAACTGGTGCTTGGAGACTTGGTGTTTATCGACACCCTGACCATTGCCCGTCCCTATGTGGACCCAGCGACACTCGTTGACAGCACGGAGGATCTTGCCGAGGCAGAGCAGTATGAGGCCCTTGCTCGTGCAATGATCGACTCCATTACTGGCGGATTCAAGTACGAGAGAGAGATTGTAGAAGCCACAGGATTGGGAGCAGACTACGTTCCCTCACCAGTAAGACTAAACAAGATCATCAGGGTTTACGAGAACAACGTGTGCGTGTATGACTCAGAAAGCACAGATCCAGAATGGACCAATGCAAAGGAATACAGCATCTCTCCTGACAGAACCGCAATCACCGCAAACGTGGCTGGCGCTTACAACAGGTACCAGTCTCGTCCAATAAGGATTCATAATTCTCAATCAGACTCCTTCACTCCATACAACCTTGACATGGCTAGCAAGGAAGAGTACATTGCTGCCAGCGAGAACGGATCTTTCTTTCCTACAGGATATGATTACGTCTTTGTTGTGGATGCTGGCTGGCCTGTCATTCCTAATGACATTAAGCAGGCTGCCACGCTTCTCTACAACGACCTCAAGTGCAACAACATGCCGTACATGAATTCATACATCAAGGAATATGAGAGCGGTCAGTTTACACTAAAGTTTGATCCAAACGCCTTCACAAGGACTGGAAACAAGATCGTTGACAATATCCTTTCCAACTACCCACGAGGCATTGGCAGGCTGGGGGTAGTCTAATGTCTGGCATCCTTAGCGGTACCAACAACATGCTCTTTCCCATGGTGTGCGACATATACTATGCAACAGAGACTCAGGACAAGTATGGTCAGATCGTCAAGGACTGGACTATCGACAGCAGTCTGGCCTGCTCGTTCTATACCCTGAATGACATGAGCAACAATGACAACTTTGACTTTGATGACAAGAAGTTCTACAGGCTAGAGACAATGCTTGTCGGCAGGACGCAGAATGATATCCGCAAGGGCGCTGACGGTCAGTATTTCCCCGTGTCTCACATTCTTGTGACAAACATCAGGGCCGCGTGCTGCAATGACGAACTGTTCTTCTATGAAACAAATGGCGGGTATGAGGCTATCCCAACCGTATACGAGATAAAGTCTATCCAGCCTTACATTGGTCCATACAACAACATAGAATACTACAAGATCCAGTTAGAGCGATCAGACACTCAGGACTTGCTATGATAAGGACAAAGATGGACTCCAAGTACATAAACGAGATTCTTGGCAATGCCGTCCAGTATTCCTATGGATTCCTAGAGGGTGCTGAGTTGGGTCAGATTGAGTTTAATCAAAAACTTGCAGCCTTTACCGCCGAGGCATTGGGTAAGTATATAGACTCTCAAGCGCGTATGAATCCTGATGCCTTGCACCACGTTTATGAGTGGGGGGCAGTAGGAAGCGAAGGCTCACGACTGTTTAGACTCAAGGGCACTGGAAGCAAGAGGATTGTTCGTATTGAGGGAAACTTCACGAAGTCAAGGAGCGTTCCAGACAATGGAACGGTTCCATTCGTAGACAAGGCAAGCGTCATGGAGAACGCCATTGAGGTTGTTATTGAGCCTAAGAACTCACCAGTCCTAGTATTTGAAGATGACGGAGAGACAGTCTTTACTACAAATGCTATCTATATCGCTAATCCCGGTGGTGACGAGGTTGCTGGAAGTTTCGGCAGGGTAGTTGAGGACTTCTTTGACAACTATTTTAAGAACAGCCTTCTCCTGCCATTCATGGCTACTCTGGCAACGGCAGATGAGTTTACAGACAACTTCGCTGCTGGAACAAAGGGTGGAAAGGGCGTAGGAGTGAGGGCAGGAATAAAGTACATGAGTTCTGCGGGGGTTGATGTAGCATGACGTTCTCAGACTTCTCCCTTCCAGCAAACACCATCAACGGCTACCTGTGGCACACCATGAAGCAGATTGAGCCTACATTCGCCAAGAAGTATGGCACGAAGGCTCCGTTCTTCCCTGTCAGCGACTCTGCGGCGGGAGTAAAGGCATGGGAAAACAAGACCTACATTATCTATGATAGGATGCTCAGGCTCACCCGCAGCCCCTTCCCATACATAAAGAGAGAGCATCTTCTGTACTACGTCAAGGGCAAGGAAGTAGACACCCTTGAGTGGGGCATGGCTATCCAGCACATCCTTGACCGCATGGACGACGCCGCTCAGGATATCAATGATTGGAACAGGTCACAGGCCTCCCCAGCCAAAGTATACTTCCATAATCTTATTGTCTCTCAGACTGACTCTGGCGACATGGGCAGCCCGTCTACCACGAGGGATTTCAGCGACAGGCCTTTCTATATCACAAGGTTCATTGTCGATGCTCAGTACCACTTCACAGAGTCATTAGACGATATTCTTGCATAAACAGCAAGTATAATTGTACTTGAGGAAACGCCACCTAATATTTTAAAAGGAAAATAGAGGTGAAATAAATTATGGCTTATAGTCGTGGTGATTCAAAGCAGATCATCGTTGGTGCTGCTGCGCTTTTCGTTAGCGTAGGTTCAGAGTTTGATTACACAAACACCAGCCCAGCACTACCAGACTTCGTAGCAGGAACATCATACCGTGAGACTCTTACCAGCGCAACAACAATCGTTCGTAACGTTGGTTACACATCTAACGGTCTTGAGATTCAGTTCCAGCCCGATTTCGGTGAGGTACAGGTTGATCAGTTGCTAGACGTTGCTAAGTTGTACAAGCAGGGTATGCAGGTTAGCCTAAACACAGCATTCGCTGAGGCAACCCTACAGAACCTTCTTGTTGCAATCGCAGCCAAGAATTCAGATCTAACCCAGAACGTAAAGATGGACAACCCACTTGAGGTTAATGTTTCAAGCGGTGTCAACTTTGCTGACGTTCTAGAGTTGGCTTCTGGCGAACTTGGTGAGTGCCCTGTAGAGCGTGGTGTAATCGCAGTTGGACCGGGAACGGGTGACTGTGCAGCAGGCTCTTCAATTGAGAGAATCTATGTTGCCTACCGTGCGCTTTCTATTGAGAACGTAACGGTATCTGCAAAGCGCGATGAGGCTTCAATGTTTGAAGTTTCCTTCCGTCTGCTACCAGCAAATAATGGTTCTTACGGTAAGATCGTTGACCGTCTAGTTCCAACATCCTGATAATCTCATAACAACTTAATAGGCAAACGGCCCTCGCCACACGGCGGGGGCCTTTGTCATGCTATAATTGTGGTCATCAAGTCACGAAAGGACTAATATGGCAACCCAAGTATATGAAGAGTCAGAGATGACCCTGATGGACGGCACGGTAATTAAGATGCGTCCACTAAAGATTTCCCTGCTACGCGAGTTTATGAAGAAGTTTGAGGAAATCGCAACAGTAGCAGAGGACAACGACAAGTCCATGGACGTACTCATTGACTGCGTGCAGATCGCTATGAAGCAGTATGCGCCAGAGTATAACGACAAGGAAAAGGTAGAAGAGAACTTTGACCTACCTAGCGTGTACAAGGTAATTGAGGCCGCGTCTGGCATCAAGTTTGATGACGAGGGAAACGTGGCGGCGACGGGGATTCGTGGTCTGAGTTAGACCTTGTACCTCTGGAATCAGAGGCGTTTCTTCTAGGAATATGGAAGGACTTCGCAGAAATGGAAGATAGTCTTTCTATGCCAGAACTAACGGCAATCCTCGTCGCTAAGAGAAAAGACGACCACAACGAGCGCAGGTTCTTGGCTGCCCTACAGGGGCAGGACATTGGCGATTTCGGCGGGGAGTCTGGCAAGAAGGAACAGGTTACCTTTGAAGATATCAAGGCTCGCGTATTCAGTGGTGGTCAGGCAAAGGATGCCAAGGATATTCTCTCTATGCAAGGAATCAATGCTCAGCAGGCAGGCTTTGGCATCGGAATGGGTCTAGAATACACCGATGCTAAGAACCTAGAGAACCCATCTTGGTAAGCCCCCTAGTGTATAATAAAGGGGAGGTGCAACTGAGTGTCAGACGTTAATGCCAATATCAATATATCTATAAATTCTCAACAGGCTCTTGGGCAACTAAGGGCCTTGCAGAATCAGATTTCAGACTTCAACAGGTCTGTTATTGCCAGCAACGCCACTGCTGCTGCATCACAGAAAGCCCTTACGTCACAACTGATTGCTCAGGTCGGTGCGGCTAAGGGCTTTTCTACATCCATTACCAATGTTGAGTCAAGTGTATCTCGTCTAGACAGGGCAATATCTAAGAACAAGTTGTCACTTGGACAATACTTCCGCTACGCCACTGCTGCATCAAGCACGTTCGGAAGAGGCATGAGAGAACATGCCGAAATCATGGAACTTGCGGGTGACCGCGTAAAGAGACTACAGACTCAGTATGTTGCACTAAGCCAGACTCAAAATGGCATGACACGAGCAATGGCAATGCGCCCATTGCAGTTGCACAATGCTGACGCAGCCATTGGTATTCAGCGTCAGCAAATCTTTAACAAGTTGATGCACGACGGATCAACAGCCATGGTCAATTGGGGTAAGAATACTCAGTGGGCTGGTCGCCAGTTGATGGTTGGATTCACCGTGCCCCTGACCATCTTTGGAGGGGTAGCAGGCAAGATCTTCATGGATCTTGAGAAGCAGATTGTACAGTTTAAGCGAGTATACGGAGACTTGCAAACAACACCAGTTGAAAAGGCTGGAATGGTTGAGCAGGTTAAGGCTCTCGGAGTTGAGTTCACCAAGTACGGCATCGCCGTTAATGACACAATTGCCCTTGCTGCCAAGGCCGCTGCTACTGGTGCTACTGGTGCAGATCTTATCGCTCAGACAACAGAGGCAACAAGACTGGCAACCCTAGGACAGATTGACTACCAGCAGGCTCTTGATGCAACAATCTCCTTGCAGACCGCTTTCGGAATCAGTTCCAAGGATCTAGCAGAAGCAACCGACTTCCTCAATGCTGTGGAAAACCAGACCGTTACCAGCCTTGACGATATCACCTCTGCTATCCCACTCGTTGCTCCCGTCATCAAGGGCTTGGGCGGCGATGTTAAGGATCTAGCAATCTTCATGACTGCCATGCGCGAGGGTGGTGTGAGCGCTAACGAAGGCGCTAACGCTCTCAAGTCTGGTCTTGCATCTTTGATTAATCCAACTAAGGCTGCCCGTGAGCAGTTGGAGAAGGTTGGAATCAACATTGACACCATCCTTTCAACCAACAAGGGTGACCTACGTGGCCTCGTAACAGAGTTTGGTGAGGCGCTTGGATCGCTTGACAAGTTTGAGCGTCAGCAGACTCTAGCCAAGGTATTCGGAAAGTACCAGTTCGCCCGTCTAGGTGCGCTCTTCCAGAACATCAGCAAGGATGGAACTCAGGCCTCAAGAGTAATTGATCTTACAACTGAGAGTGCCAAGGAACTGGCTAAGTTGTCTGAGGGAGAACTTGGACAACTAGAAGAGGCTGTTGGAGTCAAGTTCACGGCGGCAGTTGAGAAGTTGAAGGTAGCCATTGCTCCTATTGGCGAAGCATTCCTAAAGATTGCTACTCCTATCATTGAGTTTGCGACAATGCTGGCAGACAAGTTTAACAATCTTCCAGATGGTTTGAAGTCCTTTATTACTTGGGGTGTGGCTATTGGTGGTGTCGTAATCCCAGCGGTAGTTATGATTGTTGGTCTATTTGCTAACTTCCTTGGTCAGATGATCAAGATGGGCAACACCATGAGAATGTTTATGCAGAGGGTGCGCGGTGGAGGCTCTGCCCTACAGTACCTAGAGTCAGAAGAACTTGACGCAATGGCGGCTGCTGCCAGCCTAGAAGGACAGACAAACTCTCTTACTGGTGCGCTCAATGTGCAGCGCTCCGCAGTAAATAATCTTGCCCGTGCTTACGGAGCATATGTCGCAGGAGCAAACGCTGCCGCTGGTGCGCTACCTCAGGGATTCGCATCCCCTCGCGGCAGGGCACCACGCAGAATGGCTACTGGTGGATTCGTCGGAGGTACAGGAAACAAAGACTCTGAGCCAGCGCTGTTGATGCCGGGAGAGTTTGTTGTAAGCAAGAAGGCTGCCCAGCAAAACGCAGATTTGCTTTCTGCAATGAATAGTGGCAATCTTAGAAGGCTTGCACAGGGTAGCCCAAGTTCAATGTTCGGAGGTCAGGAACTAATTCTTGCTCCACACACCATGCTGGCTCCCGGTAACGTTAGCGGTGGCTTTGGAATGGATAGATCATTCTTTGAGAGCGGCGCTGGCTTTGAGCAGTCACTACGAGCATCTGCCGCTGCCTCATCTGGTGTAAGGCTTACAGATGCAGTTCTTTCTGAAATGGCAAGAGACTTGCAGCCATACACAGAAGAGATTGTAGAATCTCTAAGAGTTACCGCACAGGAAATGAAGGACGCTGGCGAGGACGCCACCCACATTAGCGACGTATTTGATAAGGCTAGACCAAAGGTAGAAAAGACTCTTGCAAAGATGGAGCAGGCTGGTGGAAACATGGCTAAGGCCAGTCGCGGAATAAGGACTCTTGCCTACCCAACCGACGAGGAAATGATTGCACAGGGCGAGCGCCGCGTACCAGCAGCACGCAGGACCGCCGCTGGCGCACTTAAGTTTACTCAGTTCAGGAGCAGGGCTTCATCCTCTCTAAAGAAGATGAGGAACACCTATGGAAGGATGTTTGGCTCCGTTCCTCAGGGGTACACCGCTGCACACGTTACGCCAGAAAGCAGGAAACTCCTTGGTGGAATGGTACCACTAAAGGGCGGCATGTTGCAAGAGGGTCTTACCAAGGAAGTTGAAAAGGCAAAGGCTTACATTGTAAAGAAGAGTGCTGAGATTAGGGCTGCTATGGGCGATCCCGTTGGTGACGCCATTGATGGTCCAAGGAACAGCCCACATCCGTCAGTACCAAAGGCTGGCAGGGAAGATGGGGCGGCATATGAAAAGGCATTTGTCGCTGAGGCATCTGATACTAGGAAGAAGGCCTCTGGCGCAAAGTTTAATCCAAGTGGCTGGCTTACTGGTGGAACATCACCGTATGATCCAAAAACTGGTGGAGCAAACAACCAAACCTATGCCCCAAGAACTTCTGGTCAGGCTGCGTATAGAGCCGCTGGCGCTAACGTAGACTCAAAGGAACTTGTGGATAATGTTAAGGGGGCTGGCAAGGAAGCGGGTAAGTTTAAGCAAAAGTTGACTGGCATGAGCGGTAGGCTGGGCGCAGGAATGCTTGCAATGGACGGCCTTATCTTTGGAATGTCCATGATGAACAACGGAGTTGGAGACTTTGCCCAGCAGATCATGCCTGCCGTATTTGGACTACAGGGCCTAACCATGATGCTTCCAATGCTTACCAGTCCTCTAGGAATTGCTGTTGCCGCACTCGCAGCCGTAGGAGTCACCGCGTTCTTGCTAAAGAAGGGGCTTGATGCCAACATTGAGGCTGGAATGAAAATGGCAGACTCTATGACTGTCGTTTCTTCTGAGTTGGAGGGTGTTGCAGAGTTCTTTGGAAGAAAGACATTTGCTAGCCGAAGGAAGGCAAAGAAGGATAAGGAACTATCTGGCCTGACAACCAAGCAGCAGACAATGGCTAATGACTTTAGTCAGTCAGAAGTTGGCAAGACAATGATTGAAGAGGCCAAGGTAGCCATGGCAAAGTCTGGCAAGGGATTTGCTGGAACGCTGGCAACGCAACTTTCTCAGATGGTTATTAGCGGCGCGGTAGGAAAGAAGCAGGCCGAGGCCATGGCTCTGGGAATCTCTCAGGCACTAGGCGAAGAAGAAATGACTGCCGACATAGTTGGAAAGATAAACGCCATTCTGGGACCAAACGGCGAAGATCTTACCGACCAACCGCTAAAGATCATTGCCAATATTGAAGCAAGCATGTCTAGGGATGAAGCCTATCTTGGTGACGTAGCCGAAAATGGCAATTGGGATAGCAGCATTCTGTCAAGCGACAACTTCCTTGGCCTTGGGTGGGCGTACTCTGGCGAGTATGACCAGATGATTAGTGATGCGGTTGCATACTCTCAGACATACAATGCTAATACAGTTTCTCTCCTGTCATCTATTGACGATGAGATTGCTCGCCAGCAAGAAGTTATTGACAAGTTGAAGGAAAAGAAGAAGGCTGCTAAGGAAGCAAACGATGAAGAAAAGGCTGGCAGGCTACAGGCTCAGATTGATACAAGCGAAGGAAACATTGACAGGCTAAACGAAAAGCGCAAGCAGACCGCTGACCAGCGTCGTCAGCAGGGTATCAACATCCTTATGAACGGTCCAAGGGCAGAATCATTCCAAGCATCAAAGATTGGCATTGAAGAGCAGTATGGCGTAACCGGAATGAATGAGGCTGTCACCATGGCCTTGCAGAGGTCTGGAAACGCCAGAACGTCTGAGAATCAGGATGCCGCTGACAAGATTGAGGCTGGACTCTATGTTGACATTCAGTTGGGCAATGTTGACCCAATTGCCTTTACAGCGCTTGAGAAGATGGGCGATGACGCAGATCAGGTAATGACCCTAGCCATGGAAGCCTACGTTGCTGGCGACTATGAAAAGATGAATACCATCATGCAGGCGTACACATCTATGCCTCCTAGCGTAGTAACTGTTGTCAAGCCAATTGTGGATAAGATGGGATACGAAGAGGCTTCATCGTTCCTGTCAATTATCAGCATGTTCCCGCCCGAGGTAGCAACAAAGGTTGCCGTAGATGTAAGCGAACTGCCAACAGAGGATATGGATAGACTCTATGAGTCAATCACAAACCTACAAGATCTTGGCATTGACGTTGCAACGATTATCTCTGGCGAGGGTGGAGTTAATTCAATCCTAGAATTGAATGACGCTCTTTCTGGAATTCCAAAGACACTCAAGAAGTTTGGCAAGGAACTGAATGCGATTGATAAGTTGCAGTCTAAGGACGCAAAGATTGAAAAGACAATTCAGGTTGTCACAAAGATCACGGACGAGCAGGGTGTTGAAACTACCCCTGCACAGATCAAGCAGCAGATCAGGGAGGTTGCAGATGACTCTGGACTAAGCGTTGCCGAAGTAATGAGTCTACCCGCTGACGTTTACACCAAGGCTATCCTGATGAAGATTCAGGCAGACTCTCTCAGGGCACAGGGACAGTCTATGATCAACGCTGCAAGATACCTTGGTCAGGTAGACGCGGCGGCGGGAAGTGAGTTGGCATCAAAGGGTGCTGCCCTAGTCTCTGCCGCAAACGCCATTGACTCATCTGCCGCAGCAGCAGTGGACAACGCCTACACTCCACCAGAGAAGGGGAAGGGCGGAACAACGCCTTCCGGTGGTGGCGGTGGTGGTGGAGGTGGCGACAAGGCCAATCCATACGGAGACATGTGGAAGTCTATCAACGAGAAGTTGAAGATGTACACAAACATTGTGAATGTGTTTAAGAAACTAAAGGGCCAGAAGGACAAGTTGGAAAAGGCTCTTCCACAACTTAGATACAAGAATAGCCTAGTTTCTGACATGCGTCAAGCGGGTCTTAACGAGGCCATGATTGCCGAACTTTTGAGCAAGGGGTACAAGGACGCCAAGAAGATCTTTGAAATGCTCAAGAAGAGAAACAAGTTGAATGTTGCCAATCGCGCAATGCTCGCAGGCAATGTTGGAAGCGCTACTTCTGATGCCGCTCGTGAGGCAAAACTGATTGCTGCTAGAGCCAAGGCTACAGAACTTCTTAAGGCACAGGGGGTATCAGAAGAGGTTATTGCGTCAATCACAGAAAACGATGATATTGTTGAGTTCTTTGCCAAGAGAAAGAACATGGGGTCAAAGATGTGGAAGGACTACATCTTCTGGGCAGAGAAGGCCAAGGAAGTGACTGACGACGTTACCGAGTCTATTGACAAGCAGCAGGAGATTCTTGATCAAGCCGATAGCATGATGGACAGGCAGTTTGACGCACTAGAGCGTCAGACAGAAGAAAAGTTCAAGAACATGAAGTACGACGGAATGACTGTTGAGGCTATCCAGAATCAGGTTCAGGCAAATGAAGATCTTATTAGAACCTATCAGGATGAGGTAAAGGCAAAGCAGGAGTTGATCAGCGATCAGCAAAGACTGAATGATCTTGATCAGCAGAAGATCGAAGGATATAACCGTCAGGTTGAGATTGAGCAGCGAAAGGCAGAAACTCTACAGCGCGAAGATGAAATGAGAAGTCGCGTAGCAGATTCTCTTAGCAGAGAACTTGAGTTAATGTCTCGTCAGGAGCAGATAATTCGTGACGCCTACCAGAAGCGTATTGATGCGCTAGACGAGGTTGCCAGACTGAATGAGAGAATTCTACAGTCTCAGCAGGATCAACTTGCTATTGGCAAGGCCCTAAGCCAAGGCGACGTTTATGCTGCTGCCGAAGCAGCCGCGCAGATGCAGGCCAATCAGGTTAAGTTCGCCTCTGAGCAGACTAAGGCTGGCCTTGAGCAGGGTATGGAAAATGAAATCAATGGCCTTACATCAAACGGAATGACAAGGGATCAGATTGAGGCTCAGATTCAGACTATCAGGGATCAGTCATACCAGACAAGCCTACTGATTCGTGACATTGAGGATTACATCTATAACCTAAAGCAGACAAAGATCGTCCCGCTTGAGGACGCAATTTACGCTAGAAACCTTACGATCCGCGACCTTAACAATGAAATTTACCTGATTGAGGAAGATAAGATTGAGCCTTTGACCAACCAGAACGAGGCCTACTCTAGAATCATTGAAAAGCACGAGCGCCAGTTGGCCCTTGAGTTGGCTACCCTTGAGGTTGCTGGGTATACAAGAGAGGCGTGGGACGCCAAGGTAGAATCTCTAGAGGCACAAATCTCTGCTGCCGAAGATCTTTCTGGACCACTTAAGAACATCATTGGTGACTATCAGGCGATTGCTAGAGAAGCCGCTAATGCCGCAGCAGAGATTATTAGACTCAATGAACTTGCAGGACAAAAGGTAACCTCTAATATTGGAACTGCTGCTGCTAGTGGATCTGCGACAACGGCCTCTGGTCAGCAGGTTGTCTATGGTGGCATGGGTCTGGCGTTTGCCGTACCAAACTACGCTGGCGGAATGATTGACAGGTTCGCCTCTGGCGGCGTTGCTGGTGACGGAGGAAGGGATAGCGTTACTGCCAGCCTGACTCCCGGTGAGTTTGTGATCAGAAAGTCAATGGTAGATAAGTATGGTCAGGCGATGTTTGAAAAGATAAATACTGGATCATTCACCGTCCCAAGGTACAGTTCTGGTGGATCAACCATGGCAATGCCAGAGGTATCTAAGGGTGGCTCCCACGCGAATATCAACGCTCCGGTGTATAATAGTTACAGCGTGAACGTTTCAGCAAGCACAAATGCCTCCGCAGATGATATTGCTCGCACCGTGATCGCTAAGATCAAGACAATTGAGAGCAGTAACATCAGGAGAGTAAATGGATATTAGTCCCAACAACCCCACCGCTACCGCAGCCTATATCACTGGACGTAAGCGCTACGCTCGCCCACAGGCGATGCTGTGGTCTGACAACGCTGGCTCCATTGTAGATGGTGTGCGTATTCCTGATGGTCTAGAGAAGGAAGATTTCATAATTACCTCTGATCATAATCGTGGAGAGATTTCCATCAACAATCAGCGCATTGAGGCTAGGCAGAGAATGGTGAATGGGACAATGAGGTCATACCACATTGCAGACAAGATTGCTCTGTCAGTGTCATGGGACAGGCTACCATCTAGGTCATACTCCCGTCAAGTAATCTTTGACAGCACAGGAAGCCCAATCATGTCTGGATCAGACCTTGAGTACACCGCAGACGGTGGTGCTGGCGGGGTAGAGTTGCTGGACTGGTACGAGAACCACACAGGACCATTCTATGTCTACCTAGGGTACGACAAGTACAACAACCCTTCTCAGCAAGTGGCAAACCAAGTAACGGACACCTCGTTCAACTACCTTGGAATTTACAATGACGTAAGGCTGATGTACTTCGCTGGATTCGATTACTCCATCCAGAAGCGTGGAGCAACGAACCACGATATGTGGTCGGTGTCGGTGTCTCTGGAAGAGGCGTAATGTACAGCGATCCAGATCTAAATAATGAACTTGCTACGGCTCATACCATTGACAGCGAGCAGGCTGTGTGGGTGGAGTGGAATCTCAATCAGTCCCACAACATTTCAAAGGTTGGGAACTATCGCTACCGTCCCGGTAGCACAGATCCTTTTTATGGAGTTATTCAGCCAGAGTACGATGCTCTAGATGCTGAAAATGACTACACGGGAGCAACAGATTCAGACATTGTTATCAATGCTGGCTTTGATGATGAGAACAATCCTGCGCTATTTACCACGCAGAGAAAGAAGATCAACCTCAATTTTTCTCTGGACGATTGCTTTAGGCCACACCGCCCACGATCAGGAATCAATAAGATTCTCTACCTTGGTCAGGGCCAGTACATCGACGGATTAACCTCAGGAATATCTCCAAGCGTCGATGTTTCTCGTCGTCCCAGATACTACATGGCTAGCAGGTACGATGACTTTAAGTATTGGAGTTCTTTTAGGACGGAGGCAGTTGATGGTCAGAATCAGGAATTTGGAGTGTCGATTAACTCTGGAACGGGTCAGTCATACTACATCTATGACGCTGCGCCATTTGTTGTGTACAACGAACCCGTTCCAGCCAATCGTGTAGTTGTCAAGATGCAGACGAATGTCGGAGAGACAGACAACGGTCCATTCCGTGTGGGTGGAGATACAAACGTACCAGATCCACTCTACGGTCTAGCCAATAGGACAGTTCCAAGGCGATGGGCTATTCAGGCGTTGGACGCTAATAATCAGTGGGTGGAAATCAAGTCCTTCACTGAAAACGAAACCCGCCCCAATGGTGACCCCATCATAGCCTCAGACGGAGTGGTTGAGATTGAGTATGGCCTTACTATTCCTAGCGGATTCGAAGATTACTTTGTCTACGCAGGAGAGGTATACTCAACTTCCATGCTTCCCGATCTTGCCCCTTACGGATACGCATACCTGTACAAGGTATCAGAGACAGATATCGGTCACCTGTATATCAGCGACGGTGCAAACTGGCTGGTATATGACCCAGAGTATTCTTGGCAACTGTCAGACACAAATATAACACGCAACACCAAGGTAGTCAAGACTCTGGTTGACCCAGACTATTTCTTGGACGGTAGTCAGAAGAAGTACAGAGAGTTCCAGTTCTTCTATGGACTCCGTATCGTAGTAGACACCATGAACAAGGTTGGCTGCACATTCGACCTGATTGAACTGTCCCCAAGACTGGTAGCGGATATCTCCCCAATGGTGGTATCCTACAGCATCAACAAGACTCTGGCAGACCTAGGCAATCACTCTATGCCTACTGGAAATCTGCTGGCATCCACGGGAAGCCTATCTCTGTTCGATGACACTCTTGCCTTTAACGACAACAACACTTTTGACATGAACACTGGTCAAGGAAGCATTGTCTCTCAGTACACCAACACGAAACTCAAGTTCATGTTCTACGATATTGTCAAGAACATTGGAATCTACGACTACTACCTTCCACTCAAGTCAATGTACGCAGAGAAGGTTCCGCAGGTATCAGGAGACACCCCAGCAGGACTGTCAATAGAACTAAGAGACTTGTTCTACCTGATTGAGTCAAAGAAGGCACCAGAACTGCTGCTCACCAACGTAAGTGTGAGTTATGCCATAACCGTACTACTTGACAGCATCGGATTCTCCAACTATACTTTTAAAAGGGTTCTTAACGAAGAGGAATTGATAATACCTTACTTCTTCGTAGGTCCAGAGAAAAACGTAGCAGAAGTGCTACAGGATCTTGCGGTATCGACTCAAAGCGCCATGTTCTTCAATGAGAACAATGATCTAGTGGTTATGTCAAAGAACTACATCATGCCCACTCTCTCTGATCGTGCTACAGACTTAGTTCTTTATGGTCAGGAGGAAGTAGTCGGTCCTGATACTATGCTTCCAAACATTATTAATCTTTCCTCTCAGGAAAAGAAGGTTTACAATGGTGGAGAGATTACCTACACTACAAGGTATATCCAGAAGTCTATTGGGTCTATTGCTCAGGCACCTTACATTGATGAGTACAAGTCATACGTCTACAAGCCTGTTCTTTTGTGGGAGGTAGCAGGGCAGGAGTCTACAAAGACAATCAACGAAGCAGCACAGCAGGCTAGCGGATACTCCCTAGCAGCAATGCCACTCAAGTTCACCCTGAGTTCCAACATTCCAACCTACAATGGTACAACGATTCTTGATAACATCATAGACTTTGGAGAAAGTGTCTACTGGCTAGGAAACTACGCAGGATACTTCTACGCCAATGGCGAGGTAATCAGATACGACGCGGTAGAGTATTCTGTCGCTGGTACAGGAAATGTATGGATTACCAATAATCAGCAGTACCAAGATTACTTTAGCCGACTACGCTTCAACGGAAAGATGTATCCCACAGGACGAGTACGCATCTACACTAACCTGCAAGGAACGACAATCAAGGAGCATGGTCGTGGTCAGTTTGGTACAGAGATTGTGGAACACCGTGCTGGAATCCCAGACTCATCCCCTTGGGTAAACAACGACAATGTTCGCGGATCAATTCAGAACGCCAAGGAATACTTGTTCAACACAAATCCCGTTCTATCGTACCCAGACAATACTGGTATTGACGAGGCTGGAAAGCAAAAGATTGTCAATGGAGAACCATTCAGATCAGTAGACTACGCTGTAAAGTCAACTAGGGGCGGGGTAATCAAGAACTTTATGGCAAACACCAACCCAACAGAAGATGAAATCAACTACTTCAAAACATCTCTAGCAGGAGTGGTGCAGACCTCCGCTCTGGTGTTCAGTGGTCCCAACCTTCCAGTTGAGATTGATCCAGCAGACTTCGTTACCTATGCTTACAACCCACTTGACAAGCCATTCAAGCACTTCGGTACCCGTATGAGGATTGTGGGAAAAATTGAGTCTGGAACAAATAGTGACCAGACACCTATTGGTGCCTTCGACATTTACTCAGCAGACCTGACCTCTACTGATCCTACAAAGCAAGTGTCTGTCTCTGGCGGCAGCGGAGGAATTGCCTTTGGACTAAACAAGGACACCAACGTAGGCTACTACTTTGAGATTGCTGCCCTGTCACAAAAGTCAGTGTCATCTTTCAAGAACAATTCAAATGTAGCGTCCTACTCAATCGTTACCAGTCCCGTGGTGCAAGCCGTCAGTGACCTAGTGACAGCAACTCTATCAACTCAGCATCAGTTTGAGGTAGGCGAATCAGTAGTTGTTTCTAATCTTGTAGACGACAACAGAAAGACAAAGAAAACCGCTCTCAATGGCGAGTACAAGGTTACTGCTATCTCAGCAGACAGAAAGCAGTTTCAGTACAGCATTACCCCATCATCAACTACCGCAAACATCACCGCCGTATCAAGGGCGGCATCAGGAAGTGAATGGGTGGCAACGTACACAGCGAACAACTCATTCAAGTCTGGTCACCTTGTCACCATCACAGGGCTGGTGCCCTCTGCCTACAACGTCACGGCTGGATCTATTGAATCAGCAAACAGCACATCCTTCACTATCAGATTCTCATCAGATCCCGGTGTTGTAACTGACGGAGTTGGAACGGCAACATATGTAGCGCTATCAACCACCTCAGCCAACGGAGGTACAGTACAAAAGACTCTAGATGAAAACACTCTAATATCTGATGTATTCTTCTACAAGGTTGTATCTGGCTCAGTAACGGCTGACATTATCAACAAGGCTCGCTCAGGAACCCTTGTCACTCTTACCACACTGAGGGATCACACTCTTGGCGTAGGAGAGACAGTTACCGTGACTGGTGTGGATGCCGCACTTAACGGAACGTTCCTGATTACAGCAGTGACAGCAAACACAATACAGTACAACACCTCAACGTCTGGAACTATTGCGTCAACAGAACTGTCTACGCTAGGATTGGCTACCAGCACAAACAGGCTGGCAATCCCCGAGGTACTGTGGAGAGGCTTTACTGAGATTCTAGTTGATGACGGAAAGTTTACCAGTCAGGCAAGGCTTACCTCATCAGAGCAGTCAACGGTATACGACTTGTCAGCAGAGTACATCGACATTGGAACAACAAGACAGTTCTATCTATACCTAAACAATAAGCAGATCGCTGTGGTAAATGACACCAGCCCACTGCCACAATACAATAACCTAGCCCTGTTTGTCCGAGGCACATCAAAGGTAATGTTTGAAAACGTATACGCACTCTCAGATAACTTTGCAGAGAATACTGCCAGAGCATTGCAGTTGCCAATCTCCAAGGTATTTAGCGACAGCCTCGTTACTGAATCAGAAGCACTAAGCAAGTATGCTCTTAGTGGAATCGTACAGAACACCTACCTCTCTGGCATTAGTTCCGAGACAACTCCTGCCTACAGCATCTTCTATGAAGAATTTGGAACGATTATGAGAGAGGCGGCGTACTTCAACATCAAGTACGACAGGGCATACCCAGCCCTGTACGCTACCTTGGCAAAGACCATCAACCGTGCCAGAGGTTACACTGTGTCAGGATTTATCGCAGGTAGTTACGGAGCAGAGTTCCTTATCTTCAACGCAGTAGACAAGAACCTCAACCTAGACGACACCAGCGGAAACTACCTAAGGATTCTTGGAATTGCTTTCACCCAGAATACAACCCACACTCTCAAGGTAGACGACTTCTTTAAAAAGAACAGCAACTTCACAAACAGTCTATACTCTGGCTCTGCCAACGCCGAGGAATACTCAAGGATCTACTCAGACATTCAGAACAGTAGAAATAAGTACGGAAGAAACGATTTCACCATTAACGCCCCATATGTCCAGACCGACGCGGCAGCGGAGTCAATGATGGACTGGATTATTAGGAAGGT